>ENA-ORTG01001802-ORTG01001802.1-human-gut-metagenome-genome-assembly--contig:-NODE-1802-length-18678-cov-29.085325_pt1 | contig 18678 bp, 19 predicted proteins | sample MGYA00241906_ERZ509176 | MGnify/ENA primary metagenome ERZ509176 (study PRJEB26280, sample SAMEA2338811) | human gut metagenome | biome: human gut; feature: human-associated habitat; material: faeces...
CTCCGCATGGTCTAAGCCATACGGAGGATTAACTGTTTTACGGACACCCGTCTATGCGGCAGTGCTCCCTTTGTTTTTTCAGTGTTCAACAGCAAAAACGGCTGACACAGCTTCTGTTGTTTTTGAATTCATCTCAACCCGACGCGCCTGTAAACAAGATCCAACGTTTTTTCTGCGGCTTCGGAAGCGCGGCGTGCACCGTCCTTTGTTATGCGCTCAAGCTCTGCCTTGTCCGCCAGTATGCGCCTGTACTCTGTCTGCACGGGTTCAATCTCGGCAATAACCGCATCCGCAACGGCGGTTTTAAGCGTGCCGTAACCGCAGCCTTCAAATTCCGCAACGGTCTGTTCTATTGTTTTTCCTGTCATTGCACTGTAAATGGAAAGCAGGTTGTTCATGCCGGGGCGTCCTTCTTCATATGCAATTCGCCCTTCGCTGTCCGTAACTGCGCGCTTAAACTTCTTTGTTATCACCGCCGGTTCATCGAGAATCGAAATATACGAATTCGGGTTAGTGTCCGATTTGCTCATTTTCTTTTCCGGATCGGTAAGGCTCATTACTCTGCCGCCCACTTTCGGAATGTACGGCTCGGGAAGTTTGAATGTTTCGCCGTAGGCATTATTTAAGCGTGCGGCAATATCGCGTGTTATTTCAACATGCTGTTTCTGATCGTTTCCGACGGGAACCAGATCCGCCTGATAAAGCAGAATATCCCCCGCCATCAGCACCGGGTAGGTATACAAACCGGCATTGATATTGTCGGCATGCTTTGCGCTCTTGTCCTTGAACTGAGTCATCCTGTTCAGCTCGCCCATATATGTGTTGCAGGCAAGCACCCAATTCATCTCGGCATGTTGATGAACGTCACTCTGGATGAAAACGGGCGAAGTTGTCGGATCAACACCGCATGCAATAAGCAATGCAGCCATCCCGAAGGAACGCTCAAGCAGGAGCTTGGGATCCTGCCTGACGGTCAAAGCGTGCATATTGGCAACGCAATAATAGCAGAATTTGTCATCACTCTGAAGAAGCTTCCAATTGCGCAGCGCCCCGACGTAATTGCCTAAAGTTGGTATGCCGCTCGGTTGAATGCCGCTCAGGATAATCTTTTTTTCCATGATTCCAATCCTCCTTGTTTTTATTTCTATAATTATACATAAACGGACGGTTATTGCAACCGCCCGTTTAAAATATATCATTCAGGCAAATCTAACTGCTCGCATCGTTTACAGATGAAGCATATCTTATTTCTGCCCAAAAATCAGGCCGCTATGCGCAAATTGTCAGATGCCCATTTCTTCTTTGACCTCTTTGAAGCATTTTACTGCGAAATCGAGGTCTTCTTTTGTGTGGCCTGCTGAAACCTGCGTGCGGATCCTCGCTTTGCCCATGGGAACAACGGGATAGCAGAAGCCGACAACGTAAACTCCCTTTTCAAGCATGCGCCTTGCGAATTCCTGTGCTACCTTTGCATCATAGAGCATGACGGGAACGATGGGATGAGTGCTTTCGGGAACATCGAAGCCGAGCTTGCCGAGCTGCTCACGGAAATAACGTGTATTCTCGTGAACCTTGTCGCGGAGTGCAGTGGATTCGTTCAGCATATCGAATACCTTGATGGATGCTGCGCAAATTGCGGGTGAAAGCGTGTTGGAGAACAGATACGGACGGGACTTCTGACGAAGCATGTCAATAACCTCCTGACGAGCTGCCGTGTAACCGCCGCTTGCGCCGCCGAGTGCTTTGCCGAGGGTGCCGGTGATGATGTCAACACGGCCCATAACACCGCAATGTTCGTGAGTGCCCTTGCCGTGTTCGCCCATGAAGCCGACAGCATGGCTGTCATCAACCATTACAAGTGCGCCGTATTCATCCGCAAGATCGCAGATTGCGGGCAGGTTGGCAATGAAACCGTCCATGGAGAAAACGCCGTCGGTTGCAATAACCTTGATTCTGCAATCCTTTGCTGCTTCAAGCTGAGCCTTAAGGTCTTCCATGTTGTTGTTCTTATAGCGGAATCTCTTTGCTTTGCAAAGGCGAACGCCGTCGATGATGCTTGCATGGTTCAGCTCATCGGAAATGATCGCGTCTTCCGCACCGAGAAGAGTCTCGAACAGACCGCCGTTTGCATCGAAGCAGGAAGTGTACAGAATGCAGTCATCCATGCCGAGAAAATCTGCGATTTTGCGTTCGAGCTGCTTGTGAATCTGCTGAGTGCCGCAAATGAAACGTACGGAGGAGAGACCGAAGCCCCACTCATCATAGCTTGCCTTTGCTGCTGCGATAACCTCGGGATTGTTGGAAAGGCCGAGGTAGTTGTTTGCGCACATGTTGAGAACGCCCTTTGCAACGGTAGTGTCGATGCGAGCCTTCTGAGGGGTTGTGATTATGCGTTCATCCTTGTAGGTGCCCGCTTCTTTGATGGAATCAAGTTCGCTGCGAAAGATTTCGTATGCTTTTTTCATTTTTTTACCTCCGAAAAATCAGTTAAAACATAAATATTGTCCGAATCGGCAATGCGGCGGTTACTTTGTCCAATCGAGAACAACCTTGCCGCTGCTGCCGCTGTTCATTGCTTCAAAACCCTTTTCAAAGTCACGATAGTTGAACCTGTGAGTTACCATCGGGGTGAGGTCAAGACCTGCCTGAACCATCGCGCCCATCTTGTACCAAGTTTCGAACATTTTCCTGCCGTAAATGCCCTGAATATTGAGACCCTTGAAGATTATCTCGTTCCAGTCAACAACAGTGCCGGGGCCGGCGATGCCGAGAAGAGCAACCTTGCCGCCGTTGCGCATGGAGTGGATGAGCTGGTTGAGTGCTCCGCCGTTGCCGCTCATTTCAAGTGCAACATCGAAACCTTCGACGATGCCGAGTTCCTTCATGACATCCTCGAGCTTTTCCTTTGCAACATTAACGGGACGATTTGCGCCCATTTTGCGTGCAAGCTCAAGGCGGTATTCGTTTACATCGGTGATAACAACGTTGCGGGCGCCGTTGTGTTTGCAGATGCCGGCGGCCATCATGCCGATGGGACCTGCACCCGTAATCAGAACATCTTCACCGACGACATCGAACATCAGTGCGGTGTGCGTTGCGTTGCCGTATGCGTCAAAGAACGAGATGAGATCATCGGGAATATCGTTTTTATCCATGGGAATAACGTTGGTTGCGGGAATGCAGAGATATTCTGCAAAAGCACCGTCACGATCAACGCCGACACCCTTGGTGTGTGCGCACCACTGTCCGTTGCCGCTGCGGCAGTTGCGGCAGTGACCGCAAACGATATGGCCTTCGCCGGAAACACGCTGGCCGACATAGAGTTCTTTTACGCCTTCGCCGAGCTGTGCAATTTCACCGACATATTCATGACCTATCGTCATTGCGGGATGGATATGCTGCTGTGCCCAGGGATCCCAGTTATATATATGAACATCCGTGCCGCAAATTGCGGTTTTGCGAATTTTGATGAGGACCTCGCCCATTTTGGGTTCGGGCACGGGAACCTGCATCAGTTTCAGACCTTTTCCTGCTTCTGTCTTTACAAGAGCATCCATCATTTTTGTCATTGTTTTTTCCTCCGAAATAGGATTAAAATTATTTGCCGAGCAGCTTTTCTGCGGCTGCGAGCTTTACGCATACACAAAGCACCTGCATCGCCTGTTCAAGTTCGTTAAGCGGCGGGAAACTCGGAGCGATCCTGAGGTTGCTGTTCGCAGGGTCATTTTTATAAGGATAGGTTGCGCCCGCATCGGTCATAACAACGCCTGCATTTCTGCAAAGTTCATGCACGCGCTTTGCACAGCCTTGCTGAACAAAAAGACTCACGAAATAGCCGCCAGTGGGCTTGTGCCAAGACGCAATGCCGAGCGGAGCAAGTTCTTCCTCGAGGCATTTGTTGACGATATCGAATTTGGGTTTCAAAATCGCGGCATGTTTTTTCATGTGTGCAAGCACACCGGCTGCATTTTTGAAATAAAGCACATGGCGAAGCTGATTCAGCTTGTCGAAGCTTATAACCTGTGCCGCCAAAAGCTTTTTCATATAAGCCATGTTTGTTTCGCTGCAGGCAAAACATGCAACCCCCGCACCCGGGAAAGTGATTTTTGACGTTGAGGCAAATTCAAAAACTCTGTCAGGATTACCCGCTTTTGCACAAATTTCAAGCATGTTCGCGAATGGAACAAAATCGCCATCAAATTCGTGTACACAATACGCATTGTCCCAAACAAGGGTGAAATCGGGAGCCGCAGTTTTCATCGAAGCAAGGCGTGCAATCGTTTCATCGGAATAGGTGATTCCGTCCGGGTTTGAATACTTCGGAACGCACCACATGCCCTTTACAGCCTCGTCATTGACAAGTTTTTCAACAAGATCCATATCCGGACCGCTTTCAAGCATCGGAACGGTTATAAGCTCCATGCCGAATGTTTCTGAAATTTTGAAATGGCGATCATAGCCGGGCGACGGGCAGAGGAATTTGACTTTTTCAAGCTTGCACCACGGTTTTTCCGAATGCAGCAGGCCGTGGGTATATGCCTTTGAAATAAGGTCGTACATCAATGTGAGGCTTGCATTTCCGCAGGCAAAGACCTGTTCGAAACGCACACCGAGCAATTCGGCGAAAAGTCGGCGGCATGCGGGCAAACCCATAAGCTCGCCGTAATTACGAGCTTCAACTCCGTCGGGCCTGGTGTCCGCAGGATCGATATACATGTTCAACAAGTCGTCGGAAAGTGCAAGCTGCTCAAGCCCGGGCTTACCTCTTGACATGTTGAGGTTCAATCCCTGTGCCAAACAATTCTGATACTCGGCAAGCACTTCGGAATAGAACTCCTGAAGCTGCTGCTCGGTCATTTCATTCAGTTTCATAATCTCCCCCAAAAGGCGAATAAAAAGTTGATTTCAGAAGCCCGCAGCATCGTTCGAATTTCGGCAGCGTACATAAAACTGTCCGCCGCGCAAAAAGAGATACCCCGTTTCTGAATTTCGGCAATGCTTATTGTGCCGGGCGAATCGGCGGAAAATGAACGCCGCCAAACATCGCCATAATATGAATTATAGACCTATCCGCAAGCTAAGTCAACCTATATATTGAGTTTCCCGACAAAATTTTTCCCGAGTGCCTTGTTTTTCGCCGTCTTATTATACGGAAGTGAATCTGCGGAGAGTGTTTCCGTTTTCGGTATTGCTTTCACAGACAAAAATGATATAATTGATTTCGGAAAAGCTGATCCGAAGGCGCCGAAGAAATTTTTTTTGCAGGATGCGTTAAGCTTAAGCCTTTATCAGCAAAACGGAAAGAAAAGGATCGGAACGGAAGAAATGAACGAAATAAAAAATACGAAATCAGATTTCGAACAAAAAATCGATAATCTCAAGCAGATGCTCCAAAGCAGCAGGCGCGTTGTTTTTCTCGGCGGAGCCGGTGTTTCAACAGAAAGCGGCATTTCGGATTTTCGCAGTGAAAACGGAATTTTTAAAGCCATTCAGCAATTCGGTTACCCTCCCGAAGAACTGCTTTCGCATACATTTTTCGTACGCAAGCCCGATGTTTTCTTCAGATATTATAAAACGCTTCTTCTGACAACTGACGCAAAGCCGAATGCCGCGCATGCTGCACTTGCGAAGCTTGAGGCGCAGGGCAAACTAACAGCCGTTGTAACTCAAAATATCGACGGGCTGCACCAGCTTGCAGGCAGCAAAAACGTTTATGAGCTTCACGGTTCAATTCATCGCAATCACTGTATGCGCTGCAACAGATTTTTTGATGCCGAATATGTAAAAAACCACAGCGGCATTCCGTACTGCCCCTGCGGCGGCATGATAAAACCCGATGTTGTGCTTTATGAAGAATCTCTCGATCCCGATGTTCTTGCGGGCGCAGTCGCGCATATATCCCGCGCCGATATGCTTATTGTCGGCGGCACATCGCTCCAAGTCTACCCCGCCGCCGGACTTATTAATTATTACTCCGGCAATAAACTCGTTTTGATTAACAAAACCATCACTCCGTATGACAGCTATGCAACCCTTGTTATCAATGACTCAATAGGCAAAGTTCTTTCTGCGGCTGTTGAATGACGATAAATCCCGCGGCAATTCACGGACAGTGAAACGACCCGCCGCCGCGGTTTTGCGGCGGTGGGTCGTTTGTTCAGTTTTCGTAAGGAACATCAATGCATTATCAGTTTGGAAAGGCAACAGTGACGGGTGTGTCGCTGTATCCTGCCGTTCTGCCTTTTCCAAAGACTCCGTAGTAATTCTTGCCAAATGCATAAAGCTGACCGCTCGTGTCAATACAGAAATGTGTTCCCTCATAGTCCGTCACCGTGCTTGTCGCCACAAAGCAAACATCGGCCGCTATTTTTTTGAGGTTTATGTATTTTCCGTCTTCATCCCACTCTGTGCGGCCGTTGTACAAATCATTCTTCGTGTCGATCAACATAAGGTAATCGTCTGCTCCATATGTCCACACAAGATAGCCCGAAAGAGATTCGAATCCTTCTGCAAGTTTCGTTTCCTTAGTATTTCCGTTAGATCTATAGTAAATGTCCCATAATGATCCATCATTTTTGATCGCATAGTACATATTATCATTGTAGCTCCATGCATCGATGACATCACCCGTTATATAATCGTCATCATATTTGACTGAGCACTTCCAAAGTGTGCCATCGGTCATTATCGCGAGGTTAAAGTCAACAATCCTGCTTACTCCTGTCGCCGCCTCTGCAAATCCATTGTCGATTTCAAGCATTCTTCCGTTGGTCGTAAGTGCATAGTATGCATTTGTATCCGCAATTCCGTCTGCAACCTTCACCGGCGACAGGCGGTCGATCGCGGTGCCGTCGCCGAGCTGCCCTCTGTCATTTGCGCCCCATGCCCAAAGTGTTCCGTCCTGCTTCACGGCAAACGCGAATTTGTCCCCCGCCGCCGCCTTTGAAACATTGTCCATAATCTTGATGTATTCAGCAGAACCTTGGGTCGTGCCGCTGCCGAGCTGCCCCCTGTCATTGATGCCGCAAGCCCAAAGGCTGTGATCGGATTTCACAACGAGAGCAAAACTTCCTCCCCCGCCGACAGTTACGGAAAGCGCATTATTCATTCCGCTTACGGCAACGGGCTTTTCTGTTTCAAACACCGTCCCCCCGCTGCCCAGCTGTCCGTATCCGTTGCTGCCCCACGCAACAACCTTACCTTCCGTTGTTACGGCAAGCGCATGAGTTCTGCCCGCAGACACGGAAACAATGCCTTCCATCACAACCGAAAAGTTCTTCAGGTTGGAGTCAACCGATTTCAAAAGCTGTCCCGCTTTGTTAACAACGTAAAGAGGCTTATCTTCATATTCCAATAAATCCCGCGAATACGCAGCCGCAGAAATAACATCATTCATTATTCTTATTGTCTGTGTGTCATCACCGAATTGACCCGATTCTATCAGCCACAGCGAGCCATCCTTCTTCAGCGCAAGGCATGCCGCATTGAATCCTTCTACACCGTGAATCTCTTGAACGCCGTCCATAACTTTTTTTGCAGACCTCGTGACCGCATTCATAACCTCAACCGTTCCGTCAGGATTTAGCACAAACAGTATTTTGTTGATGCCTGAACCGACTTCAACCGCAGCAACGTCAGTCTTAATCACCCTGCTCGACGGATCTTCTTCGCTATAATCTCCTCCCCAAACGATAAGTGCTCCGCTTGTGGTTACCGCAGCAGAGAGACCTCCTCCGGCGGAGGCCTGTTTAATGTTACCTATCATAAAAGTCGGCTCGCCGATATTAGTGCTTTCTTCATAATTTGACGGAGAAGTTCCGGTTATCTGTCCGAAACCATTGAAGCCCCAGCCATACAGTGAGCCATCCTTTGCAACCGCAAGCGTATGCGTCGATACTTCCGGAGTTGATTCATCAAATGATCCGTTACCGCTTGTGCTTACGGAAACGATGTCGCTTAAGATCTTTTTCGGAGCAGCGTTTCCCGCAAGTCTTGTTCCGCATTTTGCTCCCCATTCCCAAAGTGAACCATCCTCCGTTATCGCGTACGAAACGGAATTGCCCGCAGCGACCTGCACGTTCGTATCAACCGTTATCTCCGGACTCACCGTTCCGTACATTGTATAGAACACAAGTTCGGGCCTGCCATTGTCGGAATCTACCGACAAAAATATCTTGTACACTTCCGAATTTGAAGCTTCCTCTCCCGAATTTCGAATTTCAAGCAGAAACAATTCACCGCCGCTGAGATCGACCTCGGTCGGTTTGTTGATGGTTTCCTGCAGTATGGGCTCAAGTTCCTGCTGTGGACCGTCGGCTGTGTTCCTGTTTACTATCTTGCTGAGTTTCACTGTGCATTCGCAGTTCGTCAAATCCAATCCGCGAATGTCGAGAGTGCATTTCGGCTGCACGTTATAAATCATACCTCTGATATCCGAATCCTGGACGCCGATGCCTGAATTGTTCAATGCCGCAAGAACGCAGGTAAACTGCTTTGCGTTCAGTAATTCGCGTTCATACATCAATTCCGCACTTCTGAGAAGCATTCGTCCGAACTGGTTGAACGAGCAACATACAGGAAGCATAAATATCGTCCTATAATATAATTCTGCAATCTGTCGATTGTTCAATGCCTCACAGTAGCTTGCGCCGTTCATGCCGTTTGAAAGCAGATACGCCATATGCGAAATCACCGTGCTGTTGTTATGAATGTATCCGTAATTGTTCCCCTCGTTCGGGAACTCAGCGGTTTCCTTCCAATATTTTCCTTTATAGACCGCAGGACACTTTGACTTTTCCGGATTGGAAATATTTCTCGATTCATGTTTCCAGTCGCAGCTTCCGGTAAGCGTTGGGTTGCCGGAAGTTGCATTGTTTGCATAGTCCTCAATAAGTTCACCGAAAATGTCCGAAAGGCCTTCCATAACGGCACCTGATTCGCGTTCACACAGCATACTGCTTGTTGATTGTTCAACTGAATGCGTGTATTCGTGGCCGATAACGTCATATGCCATGCCCTGTTCTGTACCTACTTCGATGCTTGTAAGATAGGAATACGCTCCATTCGATGCCCATTCAAAAATATTATTCCACGAACAGGCATCGGGATGAGTTGTATCGAACAAGATACTTGTAAAACCTCCCTTGTTATCAAACCCATTTCTGCCAAAGATGTCGGAATAAAAGTCATATGAGTACGCTGCATAGCTCATCGCCGCAACAGCGCGATCGTTATTGACATAGGTCGAACCGTTCGTTGTCATAACATGAAACATTGCTTCATTGTTTTTATCCACAGCATATTTTAACAAAGCAGTAGCCTGAACAGGGAAAATAACTTCTGCATCAGCTTGTGAGGTCAGATAATGCTGACCATCTTCACCGCATGTATACGAATAGCGGTTGCCGTCTGAATCGCACACAAACTGAGCTCCATTTTCTCCTGCAATGTAATATGTACGCAGCTCATCATCTATGAATCCAGGAAGCGCACCTAATATCAATTCATGTCCGTATGCATTAAACACGGCTATGTTCCGCTCTTTGTCGTACAGATAGAACCTGTTGTCGATTTTGTAAAGGTTGAAATGCCTTTCAATACCGCCTTCGGGACGATCGTATCCAACGCCGTCCACCGTTTCCCCCGTATACGAGCGGCAAAATTCAGCAACCGTTTCACCTGTTTCGGCAGAAACGAAATATTGCATGGACGTACCGTCTTCAATGCCGTAAAGATTGTATGTGAGGCAAGGGTTCGTATCAAAGCATGAGTAGATACAGAGTCCGTTGGAGTCAACATCCGATGCGCCGTTTGAAAGTGCTTTTTGTATTGCTTCTTCCTCTGTCAATACAGGGTTTGTGTTCAACCCGGAAATTCTTGCATGATTATCAGTCACGTTGAGACAATTGCCGTTTTCGTCAACAATAAAATCAATGCTGCTTCCGTAAACAGGCACGCCGTTATATTCCTGCGGACAGCTGTAAAACACATCGTTCATCAGCGACTGCGCGCTGCATGTTTTATAACACGCAGCAGCATCGGAAATTCCGAGATGTTCCGCAATGCCTTCCACGGCGCGCAGTGCCGAAGCGGAATCAGTTATTCTTTCTTTAACAATGCTGCCGTCAAGCACCGTCACCTCGCCGTTTCCGACATTCTCAGGTCCCGGTGTGGTCGGAACTTGCGTAATCGGCACCGATGTAGGTGTTGAGCTCGGTTCTGTTCCCGAACCGACTGAACAACCGGAAATAAAGAAGATAACAGCAAAAAACAGAGCCATTGCAGCTTTAAAACAACTTGGACGGGAAGACTTCTTTTGCATAAAACAAAACTCCTTTGCTTTTAAATCTGAAACCATGTGAATGCGTTTCTGTTGAAGATATGTTGACTTTCAACGTGTATATTTACATTATACTCATTATTTGAACGAAATCAATAGGGCAATTAATATATTTGAGCATTTTTTGCTCCGGCGTCAATGCGCATGACAGCATCGTCGAACTCATTGACAACAGCGGCAGCACTGTTATAAAATATACTCAGCAGTCCAAAGTGACAGCAGCCGAACCGCCGAAGCATTGAAACCAATTGGTTCTGCTTGAACTGCTTTTTGGCTGAAGCCCCACGGCTTGAATGGCACGGTTCCTGAGAATATGCGCACTATCATGCTGCAGAAAACAAGTTTGCGGGAAAGTATAAACATTTTCATGTGTGGTTTGGAGAGTTAGCATATGAAAGTTCTTTTTAACTCGATTATCAGGACGATGTATTCAGGCTGTTACTACAAAAAAGGCAGCAGAGTTATTTATCTGTACGATATAAAGCAGACCGGTGACAGTCAAACGGTTATCTTTTTCGAATGCGAACATATTTCTCGCCCAAAAGAAATAACTGTCCTGTACAATGAGTTTCGTCCTGTCGGCGAGCCCAAATCCGACAACCTCATTGATTTTGAGCTTGAGTTTAGATATGCGAACAATCTCAATCAGAGATGCCTCGGCTGCATTTATTGCAAAGCAACCGATATGTTCACAGATGTAAACAAACGAGCCGACTCCTGCGATGTTCGTTACGCAAAATCCTTGCTTTGCGAGCTGAGGCTTGCATTTGTTACATTATCCGCAGTAAGTTTGCTTACATGCAACTGCGAATACAGGAGGGCTGAACCGCCTGAGTTGATAACATGCAATGCGGGCATAATTGACTTTAAAAAATCAGTCTTGAAGATTGTTGAGGAATGCAGCAAACCTATCGGCAGTTCCGATCTCTTGGCAATGTCACCGGAGCTTTTTGACATATTATTAAAAATGCTGCACCCGGATGATGTGATTTTCTTCGGAAGCGGAGATTCTGCCGGTAATTATCGCCCTGTGATGCATGAAAGTGTTTGGGATTACCTTGCATTTCCCGGAGAAGATGCTGACGTCATATGCATACGCGCAAAAAATGCGTCAAAAGAATTGTATGCATATATGATGTCCGAAACATCTGAAACTCCGCGATATGCTTTACTTTTTCCGTCAATCAGCACTGCATATTACGGAGACGATTTAACCATTGGCGGTTCATGTGCTTACAGCTATGGTTATGCTGTTTATGCACCTCAAAACATTGCTGAGCAAATTCTTGCGGAAACGCAGGAGTGCAAGCCCATACAGCTCAATAACGATTTGAAGCTTTAAGCGCTGAGCGAATGAAGCTGCTTGAAACCCCGTAACCGTCTATAACTTTGAGGTCGAAGACTATCACACATACTATGTCTCTGCAAATGCAGACTCGGATGAGTTTGTGTTGGTGCATAACAGGTGCGGGTATAAGCCTTTAAGGCAAAATGATTATAAAGCTGTTATTAATCCCGGCGAGATGGAAGCACCGCATGCGCATATTTTCAAAAAGGCAAGTAATATAGGGAGGGTGTTTCGCGACGGCACTCTTGATAAAAGTCTTGCGGCAAACAGAGAAGCAATGATGTTTCTGAAAAGGAATCTGGTATCAATAATGGAGATGATAGACGCTTTTTATGGAAAAAGATGAAAACGGATTTCAAAATTTCTCGATAAGAATTCTTGAATCAACTGAAAGCCTGCGCCAAGTTGTTCTTGATGAGTTTGAAAACTTTATCTTCAACTCAAACATAATGAGCGGTGTAAATAAAATTGATGAGCCGACTCTGCTTTCGCTTATCTGTGAGAGTCACAAGTCGGAATATATACGCGAATTCATTGTTGAAATGTTGCCGCTGCTTGAACAGAGCTGTATAACCGACAGGGTGTTTGATTCTTGCATTTCTTATTCGGACACTGAGTTCCGAAAGACATTGTGCATTTTACTTGCACACATGTGGTTGAGAATCGACCTATTGTTGACGCTTAACGAAGAACTGGATACTCCGGAAGCATTCATAAAGGCAGTGTGCATTATGGTTCGTGAACGGTATTCAAAAGACGAATTTGAAGTTTTTTTGCGAAGAAACAAGCACTTTTGGAACGCATTACCTTGCTGCATTTCATGGCTTATGCCGAAATATGAGGACAGCACTCTTGTTGATGTTATAAAAAACTATGCAAATCAAGCGGTGATGTGAAACTAAGCGAATCGATGTTGATGGTGACCGGCATGTTGGGACTTTCGGCCTGCATTAAAGAAATTAAGGAGTTTGGAGGTAAACTTGGAAAACTATATTAAGACAGCAATCTGCTATGCGGAAGGGAAAATGAGCGGCAGTGATTTTGAGATTGAACAGGCTTCCGAGCCCGAGCTTTGGCCATGGCTTCAATCGCTGCTGACTGAGGAAATGAAGACCGATCCCAAACATGAGTTTTGGAACATATGTCATTCCCGTTCGGCACTCGAAGCAAACAATTTTCGAGTAAAGGCCACTGCGCTTGCTTTCGGTTACGGATTCTTCGGTAATATGCATGACATAGTAAGCAGCCTTGTCAAGACTGTTTACCCGGATATTAAAATCAAAACACCCCCATCGTACACAAAATATGATTTTATGTACGAAATAGGTATGGATTACGTCGGCGGAAAAGAAGCCGATATAATCGTTCAAGATATTCTGGACAAGCTGCCTTCGGATTTAAAAAAGAGTGAAAGGAAACGCGAAGCAAAAAACGAGTTGCGCAAAGCTTTCCCTATCACAAAGAGGAAACCGCTGTGGGTTCAGGAACCTGAGTGGCCTGTATCCAACGGCAAACCTCTCAAGTTTATCTCTCAAACAAAAGATGGTGAGAAGGTATGCTACGAATTTTACGATGAAGCAAACGACTGCAAAACAATAATCGAGCAGCTGCTGTAACATTTCGGCACTGTTTGATGTTGTTGCTGTCAGTGTCGTCGGCAACAAACTGCATAACTTTGAATTGAAAAACAAAATGCTTAGATGTGATTACAAACTCAATACTGCATGCAACCGAGTTTCAATAGAAGCGAACACTTGCATCCAGTTTGAAAAAAGTGATGATGAGAGTATCCCTATCGGTACCCCGGTATTATGGGATGAAGCTCTTATGCTGAAAATTGACATCGACAAATACCGCATTTATCATATTTGCTGCATCTTTGTTCCTAATGGGATGTACAGTCGAATAACTGATTACAAAAAAAATCTGGAAACTTGCCGGCATTCCTCCGGGGTTTTATGACGGGGCATATACCACGAGCCACGGTAAAATGTATTTCGGCATTACGTTCGGCAAAGGAAGGGATTGCTTTACGGCGGACACTTCAAACCTTATGATACTTGTACCTGAAGGTTCAGACTTTGATGCTGCAGCTCTGTTTGAAGCGTTTCGATCCGAAAAGGTTGAGCGCACGGATGAAAAACTGTGCGCAATTCTCGAAAGAACTGTATCTCAAGAGAATGAAGCATTTGCTTTTTTATACAAGCACGACTTCGGAGGTTCACTCAACATTTTCGGAAAATTTGCTGAGCGTTTCTTTTCAGCCGAAGAAATAATGACTTGGCAGACGGAGGATCCTGCCCTTATTCGCCGTCGAGGTTTAATGGGTTGGTAACTGAACACCGGTGCAATTGTCAACAGATATTTTTGATTTTTAATGAAAGAAAGGAAGTAATATGAAAAGATTAGTACGTTGTTGCTTGCCGGTATGAATCACGATTTTAACTTTTGTATAACTTCCTCTTTGTGCATTGTTAAAGAATAAAGTTTCCCAATATTGTCAAGGATAAACGATTTACCGTGATCCACGGGTGGGAGAATTTCTTCTTCGAACGCCCTCTCAAAAAATGGTCGCAATTCATCTTCCGTATATTCTTCATATTCAATTTGAGCAGTCATAAATTGCTTCCCGTGAGAAGTTTGCTTTCTGGACATTACGGTAATCCTTCCGTGAATATCGCTTTCGTAGTGGGTGGGGTAACCTGTTATATCGTCAAACTCACCTATGAAATAATAATAATTAACATAGTAGACATCGGCATAATTGGATTTTTGCAGATCAATCCCACACAAGAGATCGTGCCCGGCCAAATAAAAAACGTTTTGTTGTTTTTTGAACCCATGTGCTTCGAATTCATTTTTGCAAAATTCCTTAAAAGTTTTTTTATCCATACATCAACCTCAATATAATTCTAATCTCAAGTTAAAGCCTCCGCCTAGAGCCTTATTATATCTTTGCAACTGACGAATACCACTTCTAACTCCTCTTGGACTCATTGGCTTCAACTCATAAATCGTTCTCGTTTTGAAATCAATATAGTCTGGACGAATGCCTTTTATTCTATGATACTCCTTTCCTATACTAGAAAAATTATCTGTAGCTTTATATCCTGCATGAATTTTTCGTCCCGCACTCGCAGTCGATTTTGTAAAGCCACTGCTTCTATCAAGAGTTTTTACTATATCGACAGCGTAATCCGTAAAATCTACAGCTTTAGCGATTTGTACTGTATCGGTAACTTTATCTACTGTTTTAACAGCCCGTGTTACTTCGCCGACACCAGTCACAAACGGAATGAGGTCTATCGCGTCGCCTGCCAGTCCCGCCCACGCCCAAGGATCAGAGGGATTTAAGCAAACTTCAACAATACTAGCTCCGAGTGAGATAATATCAAAGATAGTTTCCCAGAATTGTCCTCCATGGTCAGCTCTTACAACAGGATTATTCCCGCAATACGCATACGCGTTATGCCCAATTACGCCCTGGCCGGTGGAGAGGAGGACATCGGAGGAACTGAACCTGCCGACTTCGGGGTTATAGTACCTGCTTTGGAGGTAATAGAAGCCCGTCTCTTCGTCCGTCAATCGTCAGATTGCCGGTATACACATATCCACGGTAACGGAAGGGATTATTCTTTCCGAGTGTGGACGCGAGTGAGCCCGAGGTTCACAGCAGTTTGCCCCAAGAATCCAACCTCAACAGCGGCTAAATCGCTGTTGAGGTAAGCATATTCTACAATGGTTGCTCCGGTTTTGTCAATGAGTTTGACGATATCGCTCTGGGCATTGCGGAGGTAATAGTAATAATTTCCGTTATAGTTCACGGCAACGACTTTGCCGTCAGCGTCGTAGCTGAAGCGGAGCTTTGAAGTCGTTGTGCTTCCGTCGCTGTTCGTTGTGGTTTTGACGGTGCCCATGAGCAGCGTGCCGTTATAGTAATAGTCCGTAACGGTGTTGCCGATGGTTTTTCTTGTGCGGATGCCGTTTTCATCGTAGCTGTAGACATACGAATTCGCGTGTCCGGAGGAGGCGGCTTTCGGGGTATACGACTTCAGCCGCTGACCTTCCCAAACCAGAGTTGCACCGAGGTAGTTCGTCGGGTTGCCGGAAGCGTCATATGTTATGCTTTCGCCATCGTACGAAGTGAGCTGATCCTTCCATGCCGAGTTTGTGTAGGCATAGGGAACGGTCTCTCGAGCCGTGCCGAGCGTTCCGACAGTGTAAGCGAAGATCTGCTCATCGACATAAATTACTTATCATGCCAGAGTGCTAAGACCCTGCCTGTGTCATTATCCACCAAGATGTTTGCAACACCACCCGTCATATTGGATCGCAATGTTCCCTGAACAAGCCAAATACCGTTTGCCTTATCATAGAATACTTGATAGGGTTTCTGCTTTTTTATACGTTCTCCATACTTATTGATCCAAATTACTTCAACTTTTTTGAGAAGATCTTTTGGATCGGATATGAACCCTAAATTATCTTCTGACGGAAATTTATCAATATAATATTGATAATCGCCCACATCAAACGCCTTAGTTTCCGGAAGCTTGTTTTTGCCAATCACAACAAATGTCCCTGCAATGAATGCCACGAAAAGAACAAACAGAAACATAAAAAACATCTTTCTTTTAAACATTGAAACTACCTCCCCGGATGGTTGGGATCAACTTGTTCGTAATTGAGCCCGTTGTGTATGCATAGCGATACTTTCCGAGCATGTTGCCGTATGAATCGTATGAATAAGCGTAAGTTGAATTTGCGGAATCATTCTCACCGTAGTACAGATTTTCGCGCACAAGCTGATTCATGGAATCATACTCGTAGGAGAATTTTTCATCTGCATTTTCGAATGCTGAATCGCCGCGCCAGATCTTGGTTATGTTGCCGTTGGCGTCATAATCATAGTTGTACTTTGCGTCCGAACCGTTGCGATAGGACTTAACGAGCGTTTATTCGGGACTGCCGGATAAACCTCCGGTGAAGCTCTTTTCGGTGCTTGCCGCACGGCGCGTGCATCAAAGAACTTTTTACAACTACCACGTATACTTTACTGTATACCAATCATTCCCGAGATCAACCTGGTCTACTATATATGACCATTCGTCAACAAGCCGGCCTTCTCCGGTTCGTTCAATCTCTTTGCAGAGCAAATAATCACTGTCCCCAAATCTTGAATAGAAGGCAAACATTACATATTCAGCGAAACTTGAAAACTGCCTATCTACGGACTGCATAAGCGGATCATCGAAAAGAGGCTGTACAAAAGTTTGGATTCCGTTGATCTCGTCCTGCGATAATTCTTCGGATGAAAAGACTCCGAGTTCACCGATTTTGGTATAGGTTCGATTATTGTATGAACTGTCCGCGCCTTTTACCACATAAACAACGTTTGGATTCGCCTTGAACCAGTCGGCGGCAGCATCAAGTGCCTCGGTGTGAAGCTTGAAGTAGTCTTGCGCAACTCCGGCAGAATACAACCCGCGCGGCCCGGAATCCTCAAAGAGCTTTTTAAACTCAGCTATGCTAAAACACCCGCACAATTGTACCGAAACAACTGCGGCAACCATAGTGATCGCAACAATAATTATCAAATGCTTTTTTCTTTTCATAGTGACCCCCACAGTTCTTTCGTTGTTTTATAAATTGTTAACAGCAACCGTCCGTTTATTCCTGCATTTACCATCCAATCGAAAAATTCTCCGCTTGCAAAAGATGCAGGTTCCATGAAGTAATGTATACCAATCCCAAGGTTGATAAAAAAGTTGTCGTCTTTTCCGTCATAGTAATACCCGCAGCCATCGTTGTCTCCATTTTCTCTTAATGCGACAAATCCAGCCGCAACAAGGAGAGTTTTTCTCATATATCTCTCCTGATTTTACTCGAACACGGCTTGACGAATAACAAACCGATGTTCATACTCTCAGTATACCGAATTTGTCAATATTTATCAAGTGTTTTTAAAGGCAAGTTTATGTAAAATATTATTCGAGCGTATTATATGCTTTGAAACCGTGTTCCCGCTTATATACAAATGCATAGTCGCCGATATAAGCATCACAACAATTCTGTTTGCTTTTGTTCAAAAGCATAATTTCCGCTCATGATCATGTAAATTCAATGCCAAAAGATAAAGCAATAACGCTCGCGACAGATAAATGCAGCCGCGAGAAACATTCAACACAGTGTACTTCCCCACCTTGGAGCAAATAAAAAAATGTTATAAACAAAAACAAGTGTCCTAACAGCTTTTCAAATGCTGTAAGAACACTCCCCATGGTGCGAGTGGTGATAACGGATTTCATAAAACAATGAATTAACCGGCAGAAACACATATATTTCATCTCGCACACGAACAGTTTCTTTAGAATTTTATTCGCACATTCGATTTTTACTGGCCTACCCGATACAATGATAACACAAGGAGGGCAGAATATGAAACAGAAATATCATCTTGCAATGGATGATGCAGAGCGGCGGCTTCTCATTGGAAGTCTGAATGATCTGCGCAGCAGGCTCTTCACAGAGGGCAGATATACCGACGCTGTTGACGAAGTGCTGCTGAAAATCATCGGTGCAAAGCGCAAGAATTTCAAGGTCGTATACACGGGGTGAATGGAGGAAAGCATAATGACGGAGTTTGAAAAGCTGGGTGGCACATACCGACAGGCGGGTGATTATTATCTGCCGAATCTCGAGATTGATAATCAAATCGAGGTGCAAATTGGTGTTTGGGGACAGCGACACCGGCGATTTTTGAAGGAGAACCACCGGGTGAGATACTACAATCTGTTGACTACCGGGACGCTGAACGATTATCTTGCTGAGGTGGAATGCCTGGCACAGGCGATGTTTGATACGCTTGTGAAGGAACTGTCCGAAAAAAACTTGAACGAAAAACTCAAGGCAAGTGACCCGCTGGAATGGGGCAGGCGGAGCAATAACATCCGCAATCGAGCTACAGAAATCGTAAATGCAGAGGTCATTT
>ENA-ORTG01001810-ORTG01001810.1-human-gut-metagenome-genome-assembly--contig:-NODE-1810-length-18609-cov-2.907675_pt1 | contig 18609 bp, 15 predicted proteins | sample MGYA00241906_ERZ509176 | MGnify/ENA primary metagenome ERZ509176 (study PRJEB26280, sample SAMEA2338811) | human gut metagenome | biome: human gut; feature: human-associated habitat; material: faeces...
GGTCTGGGGGAAGGGAGGGAAAACCTTTCTCCAGAAAGGTTTTCCCTCCCTTCCCCCAGTTTTCTACGTTAGGAGCAACCACCATGCTGGACAGGCAACAAACGGGTATCGTGTTCAATGTGCAGAAATTCAGCGTCCACGACGGCGAAGGCATCCGTACGCTGGTGTTCTTGAAGGGATGCCCGCTGCATTGCCCGTGGTGCAGCAATCCGGAGTCGCAGCGCCGCGAGCCGGAGCGCGCCTACAACCCCACGCGCTGCCTGACCGCCGCCGTATGCGGGCGGTGCGCCAAGGCTTGTCCGACCGGGGCCGTGAGCATTGTCGGCGGGCTGGTTTGCTTTGACCGCTCGAAGTGTACGGGCTGCAACGCCTGCGTGCGCGCCTGCCCGAGCGGGGCACAGACGGTGTACGGCGAAACGCAGAGCGTGGATCAAATCCTGAGCCGCGTGGAAGAGGACGGCGTGTTCTATACGCGATCGGGCGGCGGGCTCACCCTGTCCGGGGGCGAGGCGCTGGCGCAGCCGGATTTCGCGCTGGCCCTGCTGCGCGAGGCGAAGAAACGCCATATCCATACGACCATCGAAACCTGTGGGCACTACCCGACCGACGTTCTGGATCAGGCCTGCCGAGTGCTTGATGCCCTGATTTTCGACATCAAGTGCCTCGATTCAGCCCGCCACAAGAAGGCCACGGGGGTGGGCAGCGAATTGATCCTCAAGAACATCGGGCATGTATTCGAGCACTTCCCGGAGCTTCCGGTGCTGATCCGCACGCCGGTCATCCCCGGTTTCAACGATACGGAAGAGGATATTCTCGGTATTCGTGAAATGATTCCCAGAAAGGCCAATATCCGCTATGAAGCGCTGACCTACCACCGCATGGGACAGCCCAAATACGGCTACCTTGGGCGGCGCTATGAGCTGGAGGGCGTGAAGGCCGATGAAGCCTTCATGAAACGGTTGAACATTATGTTGAAAACCTACGAACAATAAGAACTTTCGTGTTTCTTTAGGCCGTATTGACGCGTCTGTACCGTTGCCCCTGACCCCTGATTGTACTGGGTTCAGGGGCTTTTTTGTACCTCGGGGAACTGCCGGGGAGAAGGAAAAAGGGGCTGGAAGCTGTGTTTTTTTGCATTCATGGAATGACGATCTGTGCAAAAATACACATATTGATGGTTTCAAGCCTTTGATTCGCTGTAATATGGCTGTATTAGGAAGGCAAAGAGGAGTGTGTTTTTTTGCAATGCGGAAGGTGCGTATTCGCATCATGGATTTGGAGCGCTTCCGGTGATGAAAAAAGGACATGTTATTTAAGTGTATTATAGGCTTAAAAAGAATGGCTGAAGGGCAATATTCCTGTGGGCGGGAACGGAAGGAGGGGGATTCGCATGGCAAAGGCTGAAAAACAACGAGACGGAAGCCGAACCCACGGAAAAGATGAAAATAAAAAAGATGAAAAAAGAGTCTGTTAGGTGATGTTATCCGTTTCGTAGCAGTAAAGAGTCTTGTTAAGTGTTTTTTATTTCACAAATGGTCCGCCTCTTGCTTTAGGGAAAGCAAAGATCGTCATCAAGGCGTCACGCCAGACATTCATGCAAAGGGGACCATCGTGAAGATCATCGACTTTCGTTTCCGTCCGAACATCCCTTCCACCGTACAGGGGATGATCGACCATCCCGTCTTCGGCGAGATGCACGCGCTGTTCAAATTCCATGAGCGCGCCCGCTCCCAGCCCATTGAAGACATCGTGCGCGACATGGAAGTGCAGAACGTGGTCAAGGGCGTCATCACCAGCCGCGACGCGGAAACCACCTACGGCATCGCTTCCGGCAACAAGGGGGTTATCCCCTTCCTCGAACAGTATCCCGACCGTTTCATCGGCATGGCCGGGCTTGACCCGCATAAAGGGATGGACGCCATCGACGAGCTGAGGCTCATGGTCGAAACCCACGGTTTCCGTGGCGCGGCCATCGACCCGTTCCTCGCCAAGATTCCGGCCAACCACGCAAAATATTATCCGATCTATGCCAAGTGCTGTGAATTCGACATTCCCGTCGTGATCAGTACGGGCATGGCGACCCTGGTGGACGGGGCCGACCCCGAGCATTGCCACCCCCGGTATATCGACGCGGTGGCCCGGGACTTCCCCAAACTCAAGATCGTAGTGAGCCACGGCTGCTACCCGTGGGTGAACGAGATCATCATGGTCGTTCAGCGCAACCGCAACGTGTATCTGGAGCTTTCCGAGTATGAGCAGTCGCCGTTCTCCGAAGGCTACATTCAGGCCGCGAACACCATGATCGGCGACAAGGTGATCTTCGCCAGCGCCCATCCGTTCCTCGACTTCAAGGGGCAGATCGCGCTGTACAGGAAACTGCCTTTCAGCCCGCAGGCGCTTGAAAACATTTTTTACAACAACGCCGCCAAGCTGCTTGGCCTGTAGCCGGCATTTCCCGTTCCCCACGAAACGCCTTTTCCACACGTTTGGAGCGCTCTCCAAAAGGATATCCTCATGGAACACATCGATCAGCAGAAAAACCTCCGCCGCGTCGTCATTTCCTCCATCCTCGGGGCCGTCATCGAATGGTATGACTTCTTCCTCTACGGAGTGGTCGCCGGGTTGTTCTTCAATCAGCTCTTTTTCCCGGACTTTGACCCGCGCATCGGGACCATGCTTGCCTTCGCCACGTTCGCGGTGGGGTTTGTGGCCCGTCCTCTGGGAGGCGTGATTTTCGGCCACTTCGGCGACAAGATCGGGCGCAAGAAGGTCCTCATCCTGACGCTGGAAATCATGGGCATCGCCACGGTCGCCATCGGCCTCATCCCCTCCTATGCAACCATCGGCATCTGGGCGCCCGTACTGCTCATCCTGTGCCGCCTCGCACAGGGCATCGGGCTCGGCGGCGAATGGGGCGGGGCCGTGCTCATGTCCTTCGAATCCGCGCCCGCCCACAAGCGTGCCTTCTATGCCAGCCTGCCCCAGATCGGCATGTCGGTCGGCCTCCTGCTCGCCTCCGGCGTCATCGGCCTCGCGTCCATGCTGCTCACCGACGAAGCCTTCCTGAATTGGGGCTGGCGCATGGCCTTCATCCTGAGCGCCATCCTGCTCATCGTCGGTTCCTACATGCGGAAGACCGTGCAGGAAACCAAGGACTTTTCCGAAGCCAAGGCCAAGCTGCCCGAAGCGAAGTATCCTCTGCTCGACGCCTTCAAGCGCTATCCCAAGATGATGCTCGCCTGCATGGGCGCACGGTTCATCGACGGCGTGTCCTTCAACGTGTTCGGCGTCTACTCCCTGACCTTCCTCACCCAGAACCACGGCATTGACCGCACCCACGCGCTCTGGGCCGTCATGATTTCCTCCGTGGTCATGTCCGTGTTCATCCCCGTCTGGGGCCACGTCGCCGACCGCATCGGCAAGGCCAAGGTATACGGCATCTGCGCGCTGATACTCGGCTTCGCATCCTTCCCCGCTTTCTGGGTCATCGAAAACCATGCCGACTCCTTCTTCCTCGTCTGCCTCGCCATCGGCCTTCCCTTCGGGATCCTGCACTCGGCGGTATTCGGGACCATGGCCAGCCTGTTCTCGGAAAGCTTCGACCCCTCCGTCCGTTACTCCGGCATCTCCTTCGTGTACCAGTTCACGGCCATTTTCGCCTCCGGCCTGACCCCGCTGTTCGCCACCGTGCTTACCGGCTGGGCTGACGGGGAACCCTGGTACCTGTGCGCCTACTTCGCCATCGTCGGCGTCCTGAGCGCCTCCTGCACGCTGTGGATGCGCCGCATGAGCCGCGACAGCCGGAAGCCTTCCCGCTCTGCCGGGGAAGAGCCCGTCACGGTGCTGGCCAACGCCGCATTGGAAAGCTGATCTTGGGAGAGGGGGCGGTACAGGGCCGCCCCCGTGCCGGAAGGTCGGGGGGCCGTCCGGCGCGGGAACGAAACAGAGGAATCTCCCACAGGGGGGAGACGGGCTTTGTCCCGGTTTGCAGCATCATCTCCATTTCGGGGGAAAAAAGAGGAGAAATTGTATGAGACGTTTTCTTACGGCCTTCGCCGCAGCTGTCCTGATGCTTTCGCTTGGCACCGCCAACGCGGCGGAATACAAGAAGATGACCATCCGTGCCGCTACCGCGAACCCGCAGGGCAGCCTGCATGTGGTCGCCATCGACAAGTTCAAGGAGATCGTCGAGAAGGAATCCAACGGCGCGATCACCGTACAGACCTTCTATGGCGGCTCGCTCGGCGACGAACAGGCCAACGTCAAACAGCTCCGCAACGCCGAGATCCATCTCGCGGTGCTGGCGGACGGGAACCTGACGCCCTTCGCGCCGCAGGCCGGGGTGTTCATCCTGCCGTACATGTTCCCGAAGATTTCCGACGCCGAAAAACTGTTCGGCAATGAAGCGTTCATGAACAAGACCGCCGACGCCATCGCCAGGCAGAGCCGTACCCGGCCCCTGTCGTGGCTTGTGGGCGGCTACCGCATCATCACCAACTCCAAGAAGCCCATCAACACGATGGCCGACCTCAAGGGCCTGAAGATCCGCGTCCCCGCCGTGGAGCTCCAGCTTGCCGCCTTCCGCTCGTGGGGCGTCGAACCCCATCCGCTGGCGTGGTCCGAAACCTTCAACGGGCTTCAGCAGGGCGTGGTCGACGGGCAGGAAAACCCCCACGCCATCAACCGCGACCAGAAGTTCTGGGAAGTCCAGAAGTACATCACCAACATCCATTACATGCTCTGGGTCGGCCCGATGCTCGTGAGCGACCCGTGGTTCCGCAGGCTCGACCCGCAGACCAAGGCCCTTGTGGAAAAGGCCGCCAAGGAAGCCGCCGCCTACGAATGGAAGTGGTCCGCGGAACAGGATGAAATCGCCCTCAAGGAATGCCTTGCTCGCGGCATGGTCATCAATGACGTGTCCGACGAACCCGCCTGGACGGAGGCCGCCCGCTCCGTGTGGCCGCAGTTCTACGATAAGGTCGGCGGCAAGGCCGTGGTGGAAGAAGCCCTCGCCATCATGCAGCAGTAAACGGACGCCCGGCGCGCGGGTTTCGGCTCCGCGCGCCGTCTTCATTTCTTGGAGGACGTATGTCTTTTCTCAAGCAGCTCTACGACAACTTCGAAGAGGGGGCCTGTGCTCTGTTCGTAGCGGTCATGGTTCTCTGCCTTTTCCTTCAGGTGGCCATGCGCATCGCCGTGGGGTCGTCGCTGGCATGGACGGAGGAACTTTCCCGCTACAGTTTCCTCTGGGCCGTGTATGTCGGGGCCGCCCTTGCCGTGAAGCGCGGCGGGCATGTCCGCATCACCGCACAGTTCATGTTCCTTCCGACCCGCTGGCGGCTCGTGTTCCGCGCCGTCGGGGACATCATCTGGATCGGCTTCTCCCTTTATGTGGCGTGGATCGGGCTCGCCTGCATCGAAGAGGGCCTGTATTACCCCGAAGTGTCGCCTACCCTCGGCGTTGTGAAGGCGTGGGTGGAATGCATTATCCCGTTCAGCTTCGTGCTGGTGAGCTGGCGCATCGTTGAGGAATACGTCGTGCGCTGGCGGAACGGCACCCTCGGAGAACTGGTACGTTACGAGGAGGCAGCCTGATGACGCCCCTAGCCATTGCCCTCATTGTCCTTGTCGCCATGTTCCTGCTGGGGCTGCCGATCTTCATGTCCCTGATCATCTCTTCCGTGGTGGCGATCCTCGCGGGCGGGGATATCCTGCCCCTGTCGGTCATCCACAACTCGCTTTTTGACGGCCTGAACCTGTTCCCGCTGCTCGCCATCCCCTGTTTTGTGGTCGCAGGCACGCTCATGGAGTTCGGGAACATCACGCAGCAGATCGTCGACGTGGTGATTAAGTGTCAGATTCATATCGGCATATTCGTTATAATCAGCAGCAGACAACGGCGGCCTCGGCATCACCACCATCCTCGCCTGCACGTTCTTCGCGGCCATTTCCGGTTCCGGGCCGGGGACCGTCGCCGCCGTGGGCACCATCCTCGTCCCGGCGATGGTCCGCAACGGATATTCCAGGGATTACGCTTCGGCGGCGGCTTCTTCCGGGGGCACCATCGGCATCCTGATCCCGCCGTCCAACCCGATGATCATCTACGCGATCCTCGGGAACCTGTCGGTGACCGCCATGTTCACCGCAGGGTTCATCCCCGGCTTCATCGTGGCCTTCGCGATGATCATGACCGCCTACCTGCTGGCGAAGAGGAACGGCTTCAAGGGCGACGAGAACGCCGCGCCCTTCAATATGAAGTTTTTCCTCAGAAGCTGCGGCAACGCCGGGTTCGCGCTGGCGACGCCGTTCATCATCCTCGGCTCGATCTATACCGGCTGGGCGACGCCCGTGGAAGCGTCCGTAGTCGCCATCGTGTGGGCGCTGTTCGTGGGCATCGTGATCAACCGGGTGCTCAGGCCCCGGCACATCTACCGGGCCTTGCTGGAAGGCGCGATGACCTGCGGCGCGGTGCTGCTCATCGTGGGCGCGTCCACCCTGTTCGGCAAGATCCTTACCTTTGAGGAAGCCCCGCAGCGCCTTGCGTCCATCGTGCTCGGCATTTCCGACGATCCCCATCTCGTGCTGCTCATGATCATCGGCGTGCTGTACGTCCTCGGCATGTTCATGGAAACGCTGGCGACCATCATCATCCTCGTACCGGTGCTCCTGCCCATGATCCTCCAGCTCGGCATCGACCCGATCCATTTCGGCATAGTCCTTGTGGTGACCAACAACGTCGCCATGCTGACGCCGCCGCTTGGAGTCAACCTTTTCGTGGCGTCGCGGATAGCGGGCATCTCGGTGGAGCGCATCTCCGTCGCGGTCATCCCCTACCTGATCGCGCTGACCCTGTGTATCCTGCTGTTCACCTACGTCCCGGCGATCAGCACATGGCTGCCCAGCCTTATGGGGTACGGGCAGTAGCCCCGGTGGAGGCGTTTCTTTACGGTTCCGCCCGGTTTCTCCGCCGGGCGGATTCTTTTCCATTATAGTAACAACTTATGATTTCTTGCTTTTCGGCATGTGATGGGGCATAAGGAGGAAATGCTTCGAGAAACGATTCACAAACTAAGAACGGACATGTAATGTTGCAAGAGTATCTTGATCAGCTTTTTGACGCCTTCAAAGAGGGGATCTGCATCTCCGACGTGGAAGGGACCGTCGTGCATTTGAACAGGCGCCATGCCGAAATCACGGGCATCCCCCGCGAAGAGATGCTGGGGCATTCCGTGATGGAGTTCGTCAAGCGCGGCAGGCTCGACGTGGTGCTGAACCCGGAGGTCATACGGACGGGGCAGCCCGCCACGCGCGTGCAGACCGTTTCCGACGGGCGGAAGCTGATCCTCGAAGCCAATCCGGTTTTCGACGCGCAGGGCAAGCTGGTGCTGTGCATCACCTTCCTCCGCGACGTGACCATGCTCTCCGAGATGCGGGAGCAGATGAGCGTCCAGAAGGAACTGCTTGAAGCGTTCCAGCAGCTCAGTACCGCCGGGGACGCGCAGGAACTTTCCCGCAAGACGCCGAAGCTGTTCACCAGCAGTGCCATGATCAAGCTCTACGGCGAGGTGAACACCATTGCGGAGACGGACGCCACGGTCCTGCTGCTCGGCGAGACGGGCGTGGGCAAGGACGTCATTGCCCGCCGCATCCACGCCCTGAGCCTGCGCAAGAACAAGACCTTCATCAAGGTGGACTGCGGAAGCATCCCCGAAAATCTTATTGAAACCGAGCTGTTCGGCTATGCGGCGGGCACGTTTTCCGGCGCGAGCAAGACGGGCAAGATCGGCCTCATCGAAGCGGCGGCGGGCGGCACGCTGTTCCTCGACGAAATCGGGGAGCTGCCCATGCCCATGCAGACGCGGCTGCTCCGGTTCCTTCAGGACTGGGAGATCATGCGCGTGGGTTCCACCACGCCGAAGCAGATCGACGTCCGCATCGTCGCCGCCACCAACAAGAATCTCGAACGGGCCATCGCGCGCGGGGAATTCCGCAGTGATCTCTATTACCGGCTCAAGGTGGCGGTGATCGCCATTCCGCCGTTGCGCGACCGCCAGGCGGACATTCTGCCCCTCGCACGCATGTTCCTGCGGTTTTACGGCAGCAAGTACCATCGCCAGCTGACGTTTTCCGAAGAAGCCGAATCGCTGCTCCTCGACTACAAGTGGCCGGGCAATATCCGCGAGCTGGAAAACCTTGTGCAGGGGCTGGCCGTGACCAGCAAGAACAGCGTGATCCGGGCTTCGGATGTCCCCATTTCGGGCGTGGCGAAGCCTGCCGCATCGGCGCGCGGGGACGGCCTCGATTTTGAACTCGACGGCAAGACATACAAGGAGATCATGAAGGACCTTGAGAACAAGGTACTTTCAGCCGCGATGGAGCGTTACGGCAGCATCACCGAGGTCGCCAAGCACTTTCAGGTCGACCGCAGTACGATTTTCAGAAAAGTGAAGGAATTGGAGAAAGAAGGGAAGATGCGGTGACGCTTGGGGCTGGGGAGGTGGCCGCTGTACCTTGGGAATACATTGGCTTGGGCGGCGATGATGGCTGTCGGCGTCGTCAGCCCGTTTCATCGCCAGATAGGGAAAGGGCGGGGTATGGATTGCCCTTCGGGGAGTGCCGTTCCAGAGCTTGAAGCCGCCCGTGAGGGAGCGCGTTAAGACGGAAAAGTGAGGATGTCCGGCGTTGTTCGGGGGTTCCTCTTTATGTTCGCCAGAGTTTTTTGAGCCCCCGGTGCTGTTTCGAAGGCTCGCCAGGCCTCCGCTTTATGGGTACGGCCTGTAACCGCGGGCATAACCAAGAATGGGATACATCAATAGGATGTGGAAGGGGAAGCGTGGATTCGCCCTCCCGCCGCGTGAAGGCAGCCCGCTGAACTCCAGCGGGCTTTCTTTTTTCTGGCTATCCCATCCTCCCGGATAGATACCTTTCAGGGATACGGTCTGGAACCCGTCGGCGTTCCGCCCGTTGGGGTATTTCCTCTCCGCCGTATCCGTTCGGAATACCGTCACACGATTTCCCACCTTTTCCGTCAGTAATCTACCGCATTTGTTGGGATGGCATTCGCATCCTCCAGCCTTTTCCGCGCTCGAAGGGGCGGCGTGTTATCCCACATGGAGGCGCTTGTCCCCTCTCCTGTTTCGCCGGGAAAACAGGCGGGTGAGCAGAGGCTTCCGTTGTCCTTCCCCCGCAACATTTTTCCGGCTTTTTCTTTCGCCTTTCACAGGGTGCCATCCTGTCAATCTTCCTTTTTCCGTTCCGCATCCGTTTCCTTGCGCAGGCAGGTTGCGGTCCCATCTTTGGAGCCTGGCGGTGTGTTTTCGTGTCCTGAATGCCTGTCGGCAAAGGAGTCCGGAATCTGAGCTGCCGTAACTGTGCGGCATACCTGACTGAAAATAGAGAGAATGGCATAAAGGGCACCGTATTTTCATGTGGTGAGAATTTTTTCTCAATGAGATGCGAAAAGAGAATTTCAGGATGAGAATAATGTGTCTGCAATGATAAAAAATCTGTAACAATAGCGAGATATGGAGTATGCGCCGTATGGCACAAAAATCGCATTAGAAAAAATGTCCGGTTACACGGAGAAGATGTGAAACCTTTTATGATAACAGGAGAAGTTTCATGGAATGGAATCCCGAAGTTGTACGCCGTGTTCGTGGGGCCATGCAGGACAGGGCCCGCTCTCAGGCCTGTCTGTTCAAGGCGTTTTCCTCAGTAATGACCCGCGAACAGGCCGAAGCCCTCGCCCGTGAGGGGATTGCCGAATACGGCCGCATCCGTGCCGAGCGCGACGGGCGCAAGCTGGCTCCCGAAGACTGGATGAACGAACACTACACCATGATGGGCGGCGTATTCGAGACGGAAATTTCCGACACCGAAGAATACTGCGAAATGAAGATGCACTACTGCCCCCTCCTCGAAGAATGGAAAAAGATGGGGCTTTCTCCTGAAGATCAGGATCTTTTCTGTGACGTGGCTATGGAACTGGATCGCAACCGCGCCAAGGAGCACGGCATCCCGTGCGATATCGTGGAACGCCTCGGCAAGGGCGACCCCTTCTGCCGCGTCGTGCTGTGGAAAAAGAAGAAGGATTGACCGGGACGGCGGGCTTTTTCGCCTGATCGCCCGACTCCCCGGAAAACGGAGGGCATACGCTCCCGCTTTCCGGGGGGCGGGGCCTCAACAACACAAAGGAATTCCATGAAAAACCTCAACGATATTTTTTCCGGCGCGGTTCTTCTATGCCTTTGCGCGGTGGGGGCTTACGAAGTGTCGGCCTCCATCGCCCCATCCGATGGGGAGGTTGTCGGGGCGGACGCGCTGCCCACGCTGGCCCTCGGCGGCATGGCGCTGTGCGGGATTTTCCTCATCCTCCAAGGGCTGCTGAGGAACCGGCCCGGCCGTAGTTGGGGAAACCGATCCGCCGTCATCAAGACCCTTCTCTTTTTCGGTTTCTTCGTCATGTACCTGTCCGGCATGATCTGGCTCGGCGACTGGCTCGTGGAGCAGAGCTGGTTCCCGTGGCCGCACAACGGCGGATTTACGATCTCCACGTTCCTGTTCCTGCTGTTCTCCCTGCCCCTTCTGGGACGCCGGAATCCTGTTGAAATCATGGGAGTGGCGGCGCTGACCACGGGAGCGCTGCTGTATGCCTTCGGATACTTCTTTCAGATCATGTTGCCGTAGGAGGACACGATGTCCGAGGTTTTTGCTGGGATAGAAGCGGCCTTGAGTTTCGGTTCGCTGATAGCCAACGTCACCGGGGTTTCTTTGGGCATCCTGTTCGGGGCCATGCCGGGCCTGACGGCGGCGATGGGCGTAGCCCTGCTTATCCCGCTTTCCTTCGGGATGCCGCCCGTAGAGGCTTTTTCCATGCTGCTCGGCATGTACGCCGGGGCCATTTACGGGGGATCGATCACGGCCATCCTCGTCGGCACGCCGGGCACGGTGGCCGCCGCCGCGACCCTGCTCGAAGGCCCGAAGCTGACCGCCAAGGGGCAATCGCGCAAGGCGCTGGAAATGGCCACGTTCGCCTCGTTTTTCGGGGGCATCTTCAGCGCGGTCGCTCTGGTGACCTGCGCGCCGCTGCTGGCGACCGCCGCCATGTCCTTCGGCCCGGCCGAATATTTCGCACTGGCCGTTTTCGCGCTCACGGTGGTGGCGACCCTGTCTTCAGGGGCTATGTGCAAGGGGCTTGCCGCCGCATTCGTGGGTCTTTTCCTTTCAACGGTGGGGATCGATCCGGTTTCCGGCGATTTCCGCAACACGTTCGATGTGCCGGAACTGTTCAACGGCATCTCGCTGGTGCCCGCGCTCGTCGGGCTTTTCGCGGTATCGCAGGTGCTCCTGTCCCTTGAGGATGTCTTCCTCGGCAAGAGCGGGATCGTCAAGGAGGGCAAGCTGTCCAATCAGGGGCTGACGCTCAGGGAAATCTGGACGAACAAGTTCAACCTGCTGCGTTCCTCGCTCCTCGGCACGCTCATCGGCATCATCCCGGCTACGGGGGCCAGCGCCGCGACCTTCATCGCCTACGGCGAAGCCAAGCGCTTCTCGAAGCATCCCGAAGCGTTCGGCAAGGGGACGCTGGAAGGCGTGGCCGCGACGGAAAGTTCCAACAACGGTGTGACCGGCGGGGCGCTCATCCCCCTGATGACGCTGGGCGTCCCCGGCGACGTGCTCACCGCCATCCTGCTCGGCGCGCTGATGATCCAAGGCCTGACGCCCGGCCCGCTGCTTTTTCAGGAGCACGGCGCCACGGTCAACGGCATCTTCGCGAGCTTCTTCGTCTCCAACATCCTTATCCTTGTGGTCGGGCTCATCGCCGTGCGCATCCTCGGCAAGGTCGTCCTCGTGCCTACCGCGATCCTCATGTCCGTCGTGCTCACGCTGTGCGCCATAGGCAGTTTTGCGGCCAACAACTCCACGTTCGACATCGGCGTAATGGCCGCCTTCGGGCTGCTTGGCTACCTGATGCTCAAGGCGGGGTTCCCCCAGCCGCCCATGCTGCTCGCCATGATCCTCGGCCCGCTCGCAGAATCCAACTTCCGCCGGGCGCTGTCCCTCTCCCGCGACGATTTCAGCACCTTTTTCACCAGCCCCATATCCTGTGTCATATTGGCCGTCAGCGCCTGCGTCGTCCTCAAAACCATTTGGGACGAATACAGGGGATGCAAGCGCGAGGCGGTCTGAGCCATCCACACTTTTTTTCAGGAGGAGCCTTCATGAAGAGGAATCTGTCCCGGATGTTCCGCACCGGCGTTGCCGCAGCCGCGGCCCTGCTCTGCGCCATGCCGTTCCAAGCTGCGGCCGAAGACTACCCGAGCCGCCCGATCACCCTGATCATGCCTTTCGGCGCGGGCAACGCCCCCGACACCGCCGCCCGTATTATCGGCGACTACCTGCAGCGCAAGCACAACATCACGCTGCTCATCACCAGCAAGCCCGGCGGCAGCGGCATCCCCGCCACGCTCGAAACCGTCCGCGCCCGTCCCGACGGCTATACCATCAGCCTCACCTCGGCCAACGTGCTGACCGTCGTCCCGCAATACAAGAAGTGCGGTTTCACCTATAAGGATCTCGCCCCGGTGGCGCAGGTCAACGTCTTCACGATGGGCTGGGGCGTCCGTGCCGATTCCGGCATCGCCAGCGTGCAGGATCTCATGGACAAGGCCAAGGCCGAACGCGGCAAGTACAGCCTCGCCAGCCCCGGCGCGTTTACGGCCCAGCGCTTCTACCACGCCAACGTGATGAAGCTGTTCCCCGAATCCGACCTCCCCTATGTGGCCTACAACGGCGGAGCGGAAATCGTGACGGCGCTCCTCGGCAACCACATATCCACAGGGTTCACGCCCGTGGTGAACTTCAAGCCCCACAAGGACATCCGCGTCATCGCCGTGTGCAGCGCCCAGCGCGATCCCAACTATCCCGACGCGCCCACGTTCAAGGAAATGTTCGGCGACGGCTTCGTGTTCGACTCCGTGTACGGCATCGTGGCCCCGCTCAAGACCCCCAAGGATCGCATCGAACGCCTTCAGAACCTGATCAAGGAAGCCCTCAGCGATCCCGACGTGCAGGCCAAGTTCGCCAAGGTCAACATGACCACCAACTTCCTCCCCGCCGACGAATTCGGCAAGGTCATCGAAGGGTACTACAAGCTCTTTGAGGAGCCTATCCGCAAGGCCAAGGAAGCCGAAAAGAAGTAAAGGCAGCCCTTTGTCAGGAAGCCGTCCTCAGGGGCGGCTTTTTTGTTTTGGGGCCAGCACGGGCGGTCTCATGAGGGCTCCCTCCCGCTTGGCGTTTTCCGCCGGGAGGGGCGCGGAAGGCGTCCGTATGCCGAAAGGCCCGGCAGCCGTTTTTCCCGCGGACAGCCACGGGCGCATCTGGGGATGGGGATCGCCTGCAACCCGATGCGGCCCCTTTGCAGGGGGAGGGCGGAAACGGCGGCACCTCTTCAAGAACGGGCGATGGAGGCCCGGTTCCGCTCTTGAAGACATGCGGAGGCCCTCTCCCGGGGCAGCGATGCTGTTGCATGAGAAAGGTGCCCAGCGTCCCCTGCCGTTTAAAAACAGCCTTTCAGAATCGGTTTCCGCCACCTGCTTCGTGAACAATAAAAAATACAGTTTCTCTTTTTTTCACCTTTTCGCTTGTCTTTTTCTCATGCAGGTGAGAAAATCAAAAGAGTAACTATAAAAGCAAGATACATCGACAAAGCATATAGATTTGCCTATTTGGAGACACCTATGAGATCGGAAATCCATGCCGCTGTTCCCCTGTGGATCAACACCCCTCTCGAACCTCCCCTCCCATCGGGTTCCCCCGTCACCGAGCGTTGGCGCCTTGTGCAAAAGCATCTTCCCCCGTTGGCGGAGCTGCTGGACGTGGAAATCGTGATCATGAACGCGGAAGGCTACTGCGTGGGGGGAACCGGCCCCTACCTTCGCGGTGTCGGGTTCCGGATGCCCGCGGACAATGCGCTGACCTACAGCCTGCGTTCCGGCCAGAGCTCTATGGTGCTGACGCCCGGCAAAGAAGAAGTCTGCCGTACCTGCTCCGGCAAGGGGGCCTGCGCGGATGTGGCCAATTTCACGGGGCCGGTGGTGATAGAAAACGAAATCGTCGCGGTCGTGCAGATCGTGGCCTTCACCGACAATCAGCGCGCCGAGCTGCTGATGAAGTCGGAAAAGGCGTTCGAGCTCATCAGCCAGATCATCGGTTTCGCATGGGCCCGCGGACGCGACGTGGAACCGCTCCCCGAACAACCGCGCGATGACCGTTTTCCCAGCATCATCGGCGAGAGCAAGGCCATCTTGCGGCTCAAGGCGGCTATCCTGAAGGCCGCCGGCACGAACGCCACCGTCCTTATCCAAGGGGAGTCGGGGACTGGCAAAGAGTTGATCGCGCAGGCGGTCCATGACAACAGCCCCCGCCATACGGGGCCGTTCGTCGCCATCAACTGCGGGGCCATCCCGGAATCGCTCATGGAAAGCGAGCTGTTCGGCTATGAGCCCGGCGCGTTTTCCGGCGCGAACAGCGGGGGCCAAAAGGGGCTTCTGGAACAGGCGCACACGGGTACCTTCTTCCTCGACGAGGTATCCGAAATGCCCGTGTCGCTTCAGGTCAAGCTGTTGCGTGTCTTGCAGGAGCGCGTTGTCCGGCGCGTCGGCGGGAAGGTCAACCACAGCGTGGACATCCGCATCATCGCCGCCAGCAACAGGAACCTCCGGGAACTGGTGGCACAGGGGGCGTTCCGCGAAGACCTGTTCTTCCGGCTGGACGTGATCCCCCTGTTCGTGCCCCCGCTCCGGGAGCGGCAAGGCGACATCCGGCTGCTGGTGGCCCATTTCCTCCAGTCGTTCAGCCGCGAACGGGGCTGCACCTACCGGGTCGCCACCGAACTCATGCACGCTTTCGAGGCCTACCCGTGGCCCGGCAACGTACGCGAACTGAAAAACTTTGTGGAATACGGGGTCGGGTTTTGCGAGCACGGCGTCCTGACGCTGGATCTCATGGATTCCCGCTTCAAGACGGCAAGCCCACCTCCCGTCAAAACGGAAAAAGGTATGCCGTCCCCACCGCCGGAGCCTGCCCGCGATACGGCGGAATACGACAGGATCATGCAGCTCCTTGAGCGCTACGGGCAGCACACGGAAGGGAAAAAACGGACGGCCTCCGAACTGGGGATCAGCCTTGCCACGCTTTACCGCAGGATGGGGCAGCTAGGCATCACGGCGAGAAAACACGCGAGATGACTGCGGGCTCGCCTTTTCGCATGGATACGGCGGCAACCGCCCGCCCTGTCGCAATCCCCTGCACGGCGGGGCATTGCCTGTTCCATGCCTTGGGCGCCTTCAACAGGCCTGCGCAAAGGAGGGAGGGGGCCGCCTTCCCTTCCGTCATTTCCAACCCGCCCCAGCCCGCCTCGAAAAACATCAAACCCGGCTGTGCCTCCTCCCATGCGCTGCCGGGGGACATGGCGGGGAGGACGGGTAGCGCGGGGATAAGCGAAACGGGCGAACCCGTAAGGCTGGGCAGGAGGCTGGACAGCTGTCGCTCTATCGAACGGGATCGCCCCATGCAGGAAACAGCCATAGCGGATGGGGTGGCAAACGGCTTTCCCTTGAAGGGTATCGGTATCCGGTTTCTGGGGACCCACAGCCCCTATAAGAAGATGTCTTCTTGGGGGTATGCGGCAGGCGGGTTGCGGCGAGGCAAAAACGGTGGAAGGCGCATTGAGGAGTGCCATCAAGCGGTTTCGATTTGCAGCGGACAGGTTGGGGGATGCTTTTTCGGGTACAAAAAAAAGGACTCATGATTATTCATCATAAGTCCTTCAAAATTCTGGTGCGGCTGGAGAGATTCGAACTCCCGGCCTACAGGTTCGTAGCCTGTTGCTCTATCCAGCTGAGCTACAGCCGCATCACGAGAAAGAGGTATAGTCGGACGGCCCGGTTCCGTCAAGCGTTTTTTGGGGAACTCCCGCAAAAAAAATCTCTCCTGTGCGGAAAGAAATATCTTTTTCACTATAATATCATGCTATTATCTGTTTTTATCTTCTTGAAAAAAGACAAGAAGCACAGCTTCCGTATGAGGTTGCCCGGGGATTTGGCTGGAGCAATGACAGTGGGAAGTTGAAGTGGGAAAGGGGAGGGGCATACTCCTCTGGAAAGCGTCCCTCTCCCTTCCTCAAGGTGTCTAAAACTCCGGCGGAAGCTGGAGCATTTCCTCGTACGTGAATACGGGGCCGTCCACGCACATATAATGGCTCCCGACCTTGCAGTGCCCGCACTTGCCGATGCCGCAGTGCATGTTGGTTTCGAGGGCCGTGTAAATGTCCGAGGGCTTCATGCCGAGCTGCATGAGGTCGCGGGCGACGGCCTTGATGCGGCGGGCTGAGGCGCAGATGATCGCCGAGGTGTTTTTCCAGTCGAGGCCGAGGCCGGGCAGCAGGTCGTTGATGTAGCCGATATGCGCATCCACCTGATCCGTAGGCTTGGAGAGCGAGTAGTGCACCTCGACGCCGGGGACTTTCGCCCATTCGCGCAGGTCGTCCTTGAGCAGCAGCCCGTCATAGGTCGAAGCGCTCGCCATAATGGCGATGCGCCCGAAGTCCGGCTTGTTTTCGATGGCCCGGACCAGCGTTGCGCGCACGGGCGCATGGCCCACGCCGGAGCCGACAACCAGAAGATCGCGTCCCTTCAGCGTCTCGTAGGGCAGGGGCACGCCGAACGGCCCACGCAGCCCCATCATGTCCCCGACCTTCAGGTTGTGCATGGCCGTGGTGACCTTGCCGACCTTTTTGACGTAGAAGGTGAAGGCATCCTTCACGCGGTCGCTGAACGGCACGGAAATGGCGATTTCCCCCGCGCCGAACACGGTCAGCATGAAGAACTGGCCGCGCAGGGCGGGGCGGCCTTGATTGGGGCGGTCGCGGTAGCGGACCGTAAACCGCTTGATGCCCTTGGCTTCCTCAAAAATATCGATGATCTCCGCTACGAGCGGCGTATACGGCTGCGGGTCGAACAGGCGTTCTTCGCGCTCGTAGTGCACGTTGACCGCCGGGGCGGGAGCTTCCAGCACCTGGTGGGGCGTCCGTTCCTTCATCCGGGCCATGATGTCCACCATATCGATGGAAGCCGGGCAGACGGTCGCACACCGTCCGCATCCGGTACAGCCCTTCATGCCGAAACGCTCTTCGATATATTGCAGCTTGTCGTAGATCCGGTAGCGCACAGCCGAAGTCTTGGAGCGTGGATTGTGGAATTCCGCGTTCCGGGTGAACGATACCGACTGGCACGAGTCCCAGACCCGGACGCGGGTGCCGGAATGGGGCGTGTCCTGCTCCTCTTCGGTGGTGAAACAGGTACAGGTGGGGCAAACGCGCGTACATCCGGTACAGGCGATGCAGCTTGAAGCGATGGCGTCCCATTCTTCGTCCTTGAAGTGCGCGGCAAGCACCTGTCGGACTGTGGACGTGTCCAACGTGCGGCGGAACGTCTTCAGCGCGTCTTCCTGCAACGCTTTTTTACGCCTGCGGCCCGTGAATTCGAGGTCACGGTACAGGAGCGGCGCGACGTGCGACAGGAGCGCCTTGCCCCGGTCCGATCCCGCCTCCACCCAGTACCAGTCGTTCTCTCCCTTCTCCCCTTTCTTGTGGTCAGGCCCGTAATCCGGGGTCAGAAGGAGGTCATACCCCTTGCCTGCCTGCATTCCGTATTCGGTGTGGGCGGTGATTTCCGCGAACGGCCCGGTACCCATTGAGGCGCAGTAGCATTCCGGCCCGGCCTCAAGGCAGTTCACGGCGACGATGAACACGTGCTGGCGGCGCAAATGGTAATTGATGTCGTGGTGCTCGCCGAGAAAAAAGCGATCCATGTAGGCCAGCCCGTATGTGTCGCAGGGCCGCAGACCGAACAGGATCTTGTCTTCTTCCTGCAAGGAAGACGAAGACGGCGCGCTGATGGCGGTACAGGTCTTTTCGTTGCCTTCCCAGCGGAACAGCTCCTCGCGCTCGCCGAAGACGAATCCCTTGGGCGCGACGATCAGGTTGGTGTATTCGTCCGGCTCCATGAACCGGACCTCTTTCCGGGTACGGCGCGACCAGATGCGCATCTGCGCGTTGTCCGGGCTTCCGCTCGGGACGAATACCGAATACCGCGCCGACCAGCGCGTCAGTATTTCGGGAAGATCCGATGCCTTGAACTTGAACATGAGGGCTCCTGAGGGAAAGGCGGGAATACGGGGATGGGAAACCTGCCGGAGAAGAGGTATCCCTCCCCCGCCCCGTTTCCCAAGGCTTTCGACTGATGGAGAGACTGCACCCCGCTTGTTTCAATAGGCTCAATCATTAGAATATGGTGGTTTTATCTCCACAGTATGGTGAACATACGGCCTTTTTCTCCAGTTTTTCCATCGGCGGGCGTCATGGCTGAGGCATTGTATTGGTTATCCCTTTGGAACTTCAAGAAAGAATCAACCATTTCCTATAACCCAGCCTTTCAAAAACACTGCCGGCCAGTTGAATACACGGCAACCCGTTGTCCCAAAGGAAAAACCGCGAACAGGGATTCGATAAACACGAAAGTCTTTGAAGAGGAGAGGGTGGGGTTTGGG
>ENA-ORTG01001815-ORTG01001815.1-human-gut-metagenome-genome-assembly--contig:-NODE-1815-length-18568-cov-4.076433_pt1 | contig 18568 bp, 16 predicted proteins | sample MGYA00241906_ERZ509176 | MGnify/ENA primary metagenome ERZ509176 (study PRJEB26280, sample SAMEA2338811) | human gut metagenome | biome: human gut; feature: human-associated habitat; material: faeces...
GGGACGCCAGTCCGATCTTGATGGCATCGAAAGTCATTGGCTGATATGTTTCATTTGATGTGGTTGATTCTGCCATGTATTCTTTCCCCTTTCTACTCGTTGTCTTCATCATCGTAGGACTCGTCGAAGTCAATGAAATCATCATCGTCTTCCTCATCCTCTTCAACATCTACAAGTTCTTCACCTTCGAATTCCTGTTTGGTGTAACCATGTTTTCCGAAGGACTCTTCTTCTCTGTGATGTCTGCTGTCACCTTCGATTACAGAACGAAGGTCTGTATCACCATAATCTACTGTTTCCAGCAGATGTACTTCTGTATTGTCATCTCTGAGGACTTTGACATCCAGACCCAGAGACTGAAGTTCTTTCAGAAGAACTTTGAAGGACTCAGGGATACCTGGTTCAGGAATATTGTCGCCCTTGATGATTGCTTCATAAGTCTTAACACGTCCAACAACGTCATCGGACTTAACTGTCAGGATTTCCTGCAGTGTATACGAAGCACCATATGCCTCCAGAGCCCAAACCTCCATCTCACCGAAACGCTGTCCACCAAACTGAGCTTTACCACCCAGAGGCTGCTGTGTAACAAGTGAGTAAGGACCTGTAGAACGCGCATGGATCTTATCATCAACCAGATGATGCAGTTTCAGGTAATGCATGTGTCCGATTGTTACACGACCGTCGAAGTATTCACCTGTACGTCCGTCACGGAGCTGTACTTTACCATCTCTGGAAATCGGAACACCTTTCCACAATTCTCTGTGATCTTTGTGTTCATCCAGATATTCCATAACATCAGGTGCAAGTGTATCCTGATATTTTGCACGGAATTCTTCAAAATCTTCAATATTTACATAATCATTTGCCAGTTCCAGAGTATCCTGGATATCAATTTCACTCGCACCATCAAATACCGGTGTGGAAACGTTGAATCCAAGTGCTTTGGCAGCAAGACTTAAGTGGATTTCAAGGACCTGACCGATATTCATACGTGAAGGTACACCCAGTGGGTTCAGTACGATATCCAGTGGACGTCCGTTCGGCAGGAATGGCATATCCTCAACAGGAAGTACACGGGAAACAACACCCTTGTTACCATGACGACCAGCCATCTTGTCACCAACAGAAATCTTACGTTTCTGAGCAATATAAATACGTACTGCCTGATTTACTCCAGGAGACAGCTCATCGCCATTCTCTCTTGTAAATACTTTGGCATCTACGATAATACCATATTCACCATGAGGAACTTTAAGGGAAGTATCGCGGACTTCTCTTGCTTTCTCACCGAAAATAGCACGCAGAAGACGTTCTTCTGCGGTCAGTTCTGTCTCTCCCTTAGGAGTAACTTTACCGACAAGAATATCACCGGCACGAACTTCTGCACCGATACGGATGATACCACGCTCATCCAGATCTTTCAGAGCATCATCGCCGACACCCGGAACATCACGTGTGATCTCTTCCGGTCCCAGCTTGGTATCACGTGCTTCTGCCTCGTATTCCTCGATATGGACGGAGGTATATACATCCTCCTGAACCAGACGCTCAGACAGAAGAACGGCATCCTCGTAGTTGTAGCCTTCCCATGTCATGAATCCGATAAGCGGGTTCTTTCCAAGAGCAAGCTCTCCCTGACTTGTTGAAGGACCGTCTGCGATAACATCGCCTGCCTTAACCTTGTCACCCTTAAATACGATAGGTCTCTGGTTGTAGCAGTTTGACTGGTTAGAACGAGAGAACTTTGTAAGGATATACTCTCTCTTGTTTCCGTCAGTCTCTTTTATGATAATGCGGTTTGACTCTGAAGATAATACCTCTCCGTCTGCCTTTGCAACTACGCAGACACCTGAGTCAACTGCGGCCTTTGTCTCAATACCTGTACCAACTACAGGAGCCTCTGTTGTCAGAAGCGGAACGGCCTGACGCTGCATGTTTGATCCCATGAGGGCACGGTTTGAGTCGTCGTTCTGTAAGAATGGAATCATTGATGTTGCAACTGAAAATACCATTCTAGGAGAAACGTCCATTAAGTCAATTCTCTTCTTATCAAACTGTGATGTTTCTTCTCTATAACGTCCTGATACGTTATTGTGTACAAAATGTCCTTCTGCATCCAATGGTTCATTAGCCTGTGCAACAGTGTAATTATCTTCTTCATCTGCTGTAAGGTAAACAACTTCATCTGTTACTCTTGGATTTTCAGGATCTGACTTGTCTACTACTCTATATGGAGCCTCAACAAATCCGTACTCATTTAATCTTGCAAAAGATGCAAATGAGTTAATAAGTCCGATGTTAGGACCTTCAGGTGTCTCAATAGGACACATTCTACCGTAATGTGTATAGTGAACGTCTCGAACCTCGAATCCGGCACGGTCTCTTGAAAGACCACCTGGTCCTAAGGCTGATAAACGTCTCTTATGTGTTAATTCACCCAATGGGTTATTCTGATCCATAAACTGTGACAACTGTGAACTTCCGAAGAATTCCTTAACAGCTGCAGTTACAGGTTTTATATTAATTAATGTCTGTGGAGAAACTCCTTCAAGATCCTGAGTTGTCATACGTTCACGAACAACTCTTTCCATTCTTGAAAGACCGATTCTATACTGATTCTGAAGTAATTCACCAACTGCACGGATACGTCTGTTTCCTAAGTGGTCAATATCATCTTCTGAACCGATTCCATATTCAATATTCATACAATAGTTGATTGTAGCGAAAATATCTTCCTTAGTAATATGCTTTGGAATTAATTCGTGTACGTTTCTCTTAATTGCATCTTTTAATTCTTCTTCTGTTTCATTTTCAGCAAGAATTTCAGCAAGAACAGGGTAATAAACCTCTTCATTAATTCCCAATTCTTTACAATCAAAGTCAACATATGCATTAATATCTACAGCAAGGTTTGAAAGAACTTTTTCATTCTTAATATCTGTCTGAATCATTACTGATGGAACAGCTGCATTCTGAATCTTAATAGCAAGTTCTTCTGTTACAACAGTTCCGGCTTCTGCTAAAACTTCTCCTGTTGTCATATCTACAACATCTTCAGCTAATGGTAAACCTTTAATACGGTTCTTGTAAGCCAATTTCTTGTTGTATTTATAACGACCAACTCTTGCAAGGTCATATCTTCTTGCATCAAAGAACATACCTGCAACGATTGATTCAGCACTGTCAACGCTAAGAGGTTCACCCGGACGAATCTTTTTGTAAAGTTCTAAAAGGCCTTCTTCATAGCTTGTACTTGGATCTTTCTCAAATGTTGCTGTAAGTTTTTCTTCTTCACCGAATAATTCAGTGATTTCAGCATTTGTTCCAATTCCTAAAGCTCTAATAAGAACTGTTACAGGAAGCTTTCTTGTTCTATCTACACGAACATAGAAAATATCATTTGAATCTGTTTCGTATTCAAGCCATGCACCTCTGTTAGGAATAACCTGTGATGTATATAATTCCTTACCTACTTTATCATGACCGATAACGTAGTAGATACCTGGTGAACGAACTAACTGGCTTACGATAACACGTTCTGCACCATTGATAACGAATGTACCTGTTGCAGTCATAAGTGGTAAATCACCCATGAAAATATCGTGTTCTGTAAATTCACCTGTCTCCTTGTTATGAAGTCTTACTTTAACTTTTAAAGGTGCAGAATATGTTGCATCTCTTTCCTTACATTCCTCGATTGTGTACTTCTTCTCATCTTCGCATAATTTGAAGTCAACAAACTCAAGGCTTAAGTTTTGTGCGTAATCTTCAATCGGAGATATATCTTCCAATACTTCCTTAAGACCTGTACTCAGGAACCACTCATATGAATCTCTCTGAACTTCAATAAGATTAGGCATTCCAAGAACTTCTTTTTGTCTTGAATAACTCATACGTATGCCTTTTCCTGATTTCACAGGGCGAATTCTGTTTTTCTCCATTGACATTTCACTCCTTGTCTTTATTTTATTACTTTTTTAGTTACTTTTGCTTAATAAAATTAAGTTTTTGTACTGTTTTAGCACTTTCATTGCTGTCAAAAGGGCGCACTACGCCTACTTTTAAGCATAACAGTAGAATTTTACCATAGGAAACAATTGGTGTCAAGGGCTTTTTTATTGAATATTTCTGTTTGATTATTGGAGTTATATTTTTAAGCACTATCAACTTGGTATCGAAGAAAGCACGCGTACATTTGTAGAATGTACGCACTCAAACACAAAAAGAGAGACAGGGTTTTGTGTAAACACAACCCTGTCTCTCTTTTATGTTTGAGCGCACGCTCTGTGAAAAGTTTGTAGCGATTATTTTAATGTTACAACTGCTCCAACTTCTTCTAACTGAGCCTTTAATGCTTCTGCTTCTTCCTTTGTAGCACCTTCTTTAACTACCTTAGGAGCTCCGTCAACTACTTCCTTAGCTTCCTTTAATCCTAATCCTGTAGCATCCTTAACAGCCTTGATAACCTTAACCTTGTTAGCACCAACTTCTGTTAATTCTACGTCGAATTCTGTCTTTTCTTCAGCTGCTCCACCTTCTGCTCCAGCTGCTGCTACTACAACACCTGCTGCTGCAGATACGCCAAATTCTTCTTCACATGCTTTTACTAAATCGTTTAATTCTAAAACTGTTAATCCTTTGATTACTTCAATGATTTCTGCTGTTGTCATTGTAATTTCCTCCATTAATAATTCTTTATAATTGTTTCGATGTTATTAAATCCATCTTTAATGTGAATGCTTCGCATTCATTATCAGGTTATGCCTGATTATGCAACTTCTTCGTTCTTTTCAGCAATCTGCTTAATAACACGAGCGAAGTTTGTAACTGGTGACTGCATAGATCCAAGTAATTTTGAGAGAAGTACTTCTCTTGATGGGATAGATGCAATCTGACCGATTCCTACTGCATCGTAGTAAATTCCGTCAACTACGCCACCTTTGATTTCTAAAGCCTCAGCTGTCTTAGCGAATTTTGCTAATACTCTAGCTGCTGCTGTAGCATCATCTTTACATACTGCAATAGCTGTTGGTCCTTCAAGATGCTGAGCTAAATCTGCGAATTCAGTATCTTTGATTGCAAAATTAATCATAGTGTTCTTGTATACTTTGTATACAACACCAGCTTCTCTTAACTGCTTACGAAGTTCTGTATCTTCTGCAACAGTAAGTCCACGGTAATCTACAACAACTGCTGTAGCTGCACCATTGAGTAATTCTGAAATCTCTTCAACGACAGGTTTCTTTAACTCTACTTTTGCCATGATTGTTTTGCCTCCTTATAAAATTTAGGTCTGCAACCAAACATTGCGCCGAATATTATACAATAGTATAAAAAACCTCTCTGCCGAAACAGAGAGGTATTGTCAGTCATATTTATAACTTCATTCCTCGGTAGGTACTAAGTTTACGCCCTTGTCAAGGATAAATCCCCATAGGCACCTACTGTCTTCGGCAATTGGTATTAAACCACTTGTGCATAATAGCACATTTTTATTTTATTGTCAACTGATTGTTCAGTAACAACCTTAAATTATGCGTTAGCGTTTACTAACTTAGTTGGGTTAACCTTTACTCCAGGTCCCATTGTTGATGTAAGAGTAACGCTCTTTAAGTAAGCACCCTTAACTGCAGCTGGTTTAACTTTATTAATAGCACCCATAAGTGCATTGAAGTTTTCTACTAACTGTTCTTCTGTAAATGAAGCTTTTCCAACTGGAACATGAATGATATTAGCCTTGTCTAATCTATATTCAATCTTACCAGCTTTAATATCATCAATAGCTTTTGTTACGTCCATTGTAACTGTACCTGCTTTAGGGTTTGGCATTAAGCCCTTAGGTCCAAGTACACGACCAAGTCTACCAACAACACCCATCATGTCTGGTGTAGCAACAACAACGTCGAAGTCTAACCATCCATCATTCTGGATTCTTGGTATTAACTCTTCACCGCCTACAAAATCAGCACCTGCTGCCTGAGCTTCATCAGCCTTAGCACCTTTAGCGAAAACTAAAACTTTAACAGTTTTACCTGTACCGTTAGGTAATACTACAGCACCACGGATCTGCTGATCTGCATGACGTCCATCACAACCTGTTCTGATGTGACATTCTATTGTTTCATCAAATTTTGCAACTGCTGCTTTCTTTACTAAAGAAATAGCTTCTTCTGTGTCATACTGTGCAGCTCTATCGATTAACTTTGCTGCCTCTGTATATTTCTTTCCTCTTTTCATTTAAACCTCCTAGTGGTAATAGCGGATATACCTCCCACTTTTTTCAATTCATTTTAAAATTAGTCTTCAACCTTAATTCCCATACTTCTAGCTGTTCCTGCGATCATGCTCATAGCAGCTTCAATGCTTGCAGCATTTAAATCCTGCATCTTTGTTTCAGCGATCTGCTGTAAATCAGCCTTTGAGATTGTAGCAACTGTTTCTTTTAATGAATTGCCTGCACCCTTCTGGATCTTGCAAGCTTTCTTTAATAATACTGCTGCTGGAGGAGTTTTTGTTACGAAACTAAAACTCTTGTCCTGGTAAACAGTGATAACAACTGGAATAATCATTCCCGGCTGATCAGCTGTTCTTGCGTTAAAGTCCTTTGTGAACTGAACGATGTTTAATCCATGCTGTCCAAGTGCTGGACCAACTGGTGGAGCTGGTGTTGCTTTGCCAGCTTCGATCTGCAATTTAATGTAACCTTCTACTTTCTTTGCCATCTTTCGGCACCTCCTAAATTTGTGGTATTAGCGGGAATCCCTCCCACGGCCTTGCTATTCATTGCAAAACCTTCTTCTATTAGCACTTATGTGCATTATTAAAATTCACAATGTGAATCTTAATTCATCTTTTTAACTTCTGTAAAGTTTAATTCTACAGGAGTTTCTCTACCAAACATGTCAACATTAATTGTGACTGTCTGTCTGTTCTCATCAATACGTTTAACCACGCCTGCTGTACCTGACCAAACGCCACCGATGACTGCAATCATATCGCCTTCTTTAAAATCAACTTCAACTTTTTCATTCTTGATTCCAAGAGAAAGCATTTCTGTATCAGTAAGTGGAACCGGCTTAGATCCAGGACCTACAAACCCTGTAACACCTCTTGTGTTTCTTACAACATACCATGTATCATCATTCATAACCATGTTTATAAGCACATAACCTGGGAAAAGTTTTTTCTCAGAAACTTTTCTTACGCCGTTTTTAAGTTCGACAACTTCCTGTGTAGGTACTGATACTTCTAATATTTGATCGTGCAATTTTCTATTCTCAATTGTCTGTTCAATAGTAGTCTTAACTTTATTCTCATACCCTGAATAAGTATGAACAACGTACCAATTTGCTTCTGACATTTAACCACCTCATATTTTTAATTCTTATCTTCCAATAATAGCATCTAATCCTAATTGTACAACACTATCAATGAGAGAAATAAGAACACCTACGATAATTGTGATTACCACAACAACAACTGTCTGTCTAATAATTGTTGCTTTATCCGGCCAGATAATTCTTGAAAATTCAGCCTTAACACCTGTCCACCAAGTCTTAATACGACTTTCTTTCTTCTTAGTTGCCTCTGCCATTTTCTTACCCTCCATTAACTCAAACTATTTAGTTTCTTTGTGTAATGTATGTTTCTGGCAGAATTTACAATACTTCTTTGTTTCAACTCTGTCTGGATGAGTCTTCTTATCCTTTGTTGTATTGTAATTACGCTGTTTACATTCAGTACATTCTAATGTAATTCTTGTTCTCATGAGTTTCACCTCCGCATTTTTTATATGTTTAAAGTCTAAATTTTTTTGCAAAAAAAAAAGACCTAGTTGCTCGCCTCATAAATATAACACGTAAATACAAATGCGTCAACATTTTTTTATTAATATTTACGATTTATATTTTGAACGCAGATAAGCATTCCCCCGCTTCAAGTGCGCGGAGCACTAAGCGGCGGGTGAGGGGGGATGCTTATGTCAGTGGGAGTTGAAAGCTCCCACTGACAGATCGCGAAGCGACTGCGTTCATGAGCAAGTAGCGAAGCGGATTGCGAATGTCCGCTTTACGCTCGATTAATTCCTAAACTATAGTCTTTTTTATTATTCTATCCATCCCTTCCAACTGCCACGGAAAGACAATACACTTTCTCAACTCCTGCCACCTTTAACACCTTTGCACAGGCATCAAAAGTACTACCTGTTGTATATATGTCATCAACTAAAAGTACTGTTTTATATTCGGAGCATATTTTCCTGTCCACGCCAAAGGCTTTCTGCAAATTAATTTTCCGCATTTCATTGCTAAGCTTTTTCTGGGGAACCGTAGACTTCTTTCTAATAATACATTTATCGTCTAAAGCAATTCCCGTCTCCTTACTTAGCGCTCTGCCAAAAACTTCCGCCTGATTATAACCTCTCTTTATTTCCTTATCTTTATACATTGGAACCGGAATTATTGCCTGAACATTCCATTCTTTCAATTTATTTTCCAATACATCTTTTGCCACTTTTGCAAAAAATTTCCCATAATCCCTGGAATTTCCATATTTAAATCTGTATAAAACAAGTTTCATTTCCCCTGTGTATTCAAAAACAGACCTTGCCCTGTCATAGTAATGTTTCATCTTTTTGCAATCATTACAATATGTTTTACCACTGTCTGTTAATGGTTTGCCACACTTAGCACACCTTGGCTCATTAATGATATGTAACTCATCTTTACATGTATCACATATAATCTTTCCCTTGCCAAGAACTTTTTGACAAACCGGGCAAACTGTTGGATACATCCATTCAATTACTCTACCTAACATTCCCCCACCTTTACTTATTGATAATAATTAATAAGTTGCCATTTCAATCCTGAATATCTCTTATGCTGATCTTCATTTTTAACCATTGCGTTAAAAGTTTCTTTTCTGCCGACTATACACACACATTTCTTTGCTCTTGTAACTCCCGTATACAAAAGATTCCTTGTCATAAGCATCGAAGCTCCCGAAACCAAAGGCATTACAACTGCCGGATATTCGCTACCTTGAGATTTATGAATTGTAACAGCGTAAGCCAGTTCCAACTCTTCTGCCTGTTTAGAATCATATGTAACATATCTGTCATCATCAAACTTTACTTCTATATAATTAGTAAGATTATTTATTTTTGTAATAATTCCCATATCTCCGTTAAAAATTCCGGAGCCGGAATCCACAAGAAAACCTTTATCTGTTCTCTGCTCCCATTCAAGCTGATAATTATTTTTAATCTGCATAACCTTGTCGCCTTCTCGGAAAACGACACCGGCTATCTCTTTTTCGTTCTTATTTTTGTCAGGCGGATTCATATACATCTGTAATCCCGGATTAAGAGAGTTGACGCCTAAAATTCCATTACGCATAGGTGTAAGAACCTGTATGTCCATTTCATTTGCTCCTACGTATGCTGGAAGTTTTGTTTTTATCAGACCTATTGTTGCATTTAATGCCATCTGAGCATTTTCTCTTTCTATATATAAAAAATCTCCAAAACTATTGTCAAGTTTAACTTCTTTTCCTTCATTAATCTTATGAGCATTAGTTACTATTCCACTTTCCCCTGCCTGACGAAAAACTTTTGTAAGACGTACAACTTTAAAGCATTCAGATTCAATAATATCCTTCAAAACATTTCCCGGGCCAACACTTGCAAGCTGATTAACGTCTCCAACAAAAACCAATCTTGTTCCAACAGTTACAGCTTTCAAAAACGCATGCATCAAAAAAGTATCTACCATAGACATTTCATCTACAATAACAACATCTGTTTCCAATGGATTTTGTTCGTTTCTTCCAAACTTCGCATCAAGTTCAGGATCATCACTTTGCCCACCTGATATTTCAAGCATTCTGTGAATAGTCTTTGCCTCATGGCCTGTAGCCTCAGTCATACGCTTTGCTGCACGTCCCGTTGGAGCCGCAAGACTTACTTCTAATCCGTCAGATTCAAACAGCTGAATTATAGCATTAATTGTTGTTGTCTTTCCTGTTCCCGGGCCACCGGTTATAATAGATACACCGTTATTCTGTGTTGCCACAACTGCCTGTCTTTGAAGGTCATCTAAATGAATTCCTGACATATCCTCAACTGTATCCATTTTCACCCCAAGAATATAATCATCTTCCGGTGTTGAAATATTTAATTCAAGCAACATTCTTGCAATATTTAATTCTGTATAATAAAAAGTAGACAAAAACACTGCCTGATTGTCATCAATTTCTTTTAAAATTAACTTCTTTTCAAGTACAAGTTCCGTAAAACAGTTATCAAGCAATTCCATATTGTATGTTCCGTCAGCATTTAAGTACTGATCCCTTAGTCCAAGCAAATTAATGGTAGTTTCCACCATTTTTTCCTTAGGAAGATATGTATGTCCTGATAAAGACGCTTCTGTTAAAGCATAGCACATTCCACTTTTTATTCTTACAGACGCATTAACTTCCACACCGGCTCTTCTGGCAATTTCATCTGCCGTCTTAAAGCCAATACCTGTCACATCATCTGCAAGCTGATACGGATTAGTTTTAATTATGTCATAAACCCTTGTTCCATAATTATTAAATATTTTCGTACTTAATGTAGGAGAAATTCCATATCCCTGAAGAAAAATCATAACATCACGCATATCCTTTTTTTCTTCAAGTTGAGTACTAATATCCATAGCTTTTCTTGTAGTAATTCCTCTGATTTCTACAAGGCGCTCCGGCTCCTCTTCTATAATTCTAAAAGTATCCTCACCAAACTTGTCTACTATTCTATCTGCAAGCACTGCGCCAAGACCCTTTATGGCTCCAGAACCTAAATATTTTTTTAACGATAATTCATCTGTTGCAGGAACAATTTTATAGTTTGTTGCCTTTATTTGTTTTCCATAAATCTCATGGAAAACTTCCTCACCTTCTATTTCTACATATTCTCCCTGACCAATATATCCAAAATTACCTGTACATGTTATATCTTCTTTTCCACTGGATAATGTTAACACAGTAAAACCATTATCTTCATTTCTAAATGTTATATTTTCAACATATCCGCTAACTGTTTTCATCTGGTATATTTTCTCTTTCCTTAATAACTGCCTTCTAGTTACTCTCTTTTTTCAATTGCATCATTCAAATACTTATTAGTTGCTTTTAAATATATCTTTTATCTGATTTGAATGTCAAAATATCCAAATCTTTATGGAATAAAAATGCCATCCTTTTTAAGCATCTCTTAACTACAGTTAAAAGATACACATTGGGACAGCATTTTATATAAATATTTATTGGTTGTTTTTAATTAATCTTTTCTTTTGCCGCTTCATCAATATAATCCAAATACTGACCTGTTCCAATGGCAACAACAGTCATTGGATCTTCGGCTGTCATAGTATTAATACCTGTCTTAGATTCAATTAACTGATCTAATCCATGAAGCAAACATCCGCCACCTGTTAACACTATACCACGCACTGCAATATCTGCTGCCAATTCCGGTGGTGTCTGTTCAAGTACTCTGTGAACTGCTTCAACTATACTTGCAGAAACATCCTTAAGGGCTTCCTCAGTCTCTTCTGAAGTAATTTCAATAGTTTTAGGTAATCCTGTTACAAGATTTCTTCCACGTACTTCCATCTTCTTATTATCAGATTTATTGAAACATGTTCCTATTCCAATCTTAATCTCCTCGGCAGTTCTATCTCCTATAAGAAGATTATGTTTCTTTCTCATATATCTTACAATGGCATCATCAAAATCATCTCCGGCAACCTTAATAGATGTGCTTACAACTGTTCCTCCAAGAGAAATAACTGCCACATCTGTAGTTCCTCCGCCAATGTCAACTATCATATTTCCACAAGGCTTACTTATGTCAATTCCTGCACCAATGGCTGCTGCAACAGGTTCTTCTACAATAAAGACCTCTCTTGCGCCAGCCTGAAAAGCTGCATCCTGAACTGCCTTAATTTCAACTTCTGTTGCACCACTAGGTACACATACGCAAATACGTGGTTTCTTAAATGAGCGCTTTCCGATTGCCTTCTGTATAAAATATCTTATCATCTGTTCGGTAATTGAATAATCTGAAATAACTCCCTGTTTAAGTGGTCTTACAGCCACAATATTTTCAGGAGTTCTTCCAATCATAAGTCTCGCTTCTTCTCCTACAGCCTTAATCTTTTCAGTATCTCTATCAACTGCAACAACTGAAGGTTCCTTTAAAACCACACCTTTTCCTTTTATAAAAACAAGCACACTTGCCGTTCCTAAATCTATTCCAATATCTGTATTAAACATTTGTTACTCCTTTAAGTTTTCAAACAGTAATTATAGTATATGTAATAATCTTTTCCCTAAACTATTTTTTATTATATTAATTTAGATATCAAGGCTTTCAAATCTTGACACTGTAATCATTATATACAATTTAAAAAGAAAATAAAAGTAAATATTTGCTACAAATTTTGAACATTCTGTTATTTTACAATTATTACAACTTTTATGTATAAAATATTACATTTTTCTACTTTTTTACATTTTATTCATATTTTTGTAACATTTCCCTATTATATTGTCAATGTACTACCGATTAGGTGGTGCACATAGTTTGTATACGTCATACCCTATAATGGCGTATTTTAAGTTTTTCATACTCAACCTAGAGGGTGAGATTCCCTCTAGGTCCCCCGCAAATGATGACCTTAGCAAAAGCTAAGGTCTTTTTTATTTTCTCATATGACTATACTTCTCTCTTGTCGCCATACCACCTCGTAAATGCCGTTCAGCTTTATTCACATCTAGCACTTTTCTTATTTCCTCTGCCAACCCAGGATTAATAACTTCAAGCCTTTCCGTTACATCTTTATGTACTGTACTTTTACTTATCCCAAAAACCTTTGCGGCCTGTCTTACCGTAGCCTTATTTTTTACAATGTATCTTGCACTTTCCATTGCCCTTTCTTCAATATATTCTCTCAAAAAAATCCCCTGCATACATTCTTTATATAATGTACGCAGAGGACTTTTTTAATATTCTCTATTTTTATGATATATGTGCCTGACCTTTACCATGCGTTTTAGAATAATACATAGCCTCGTCAGCCTTATTGAATAAACTTTCTGTCTAACAGGCATCGCCATACAAAATGTATTAATTCCATTATATTTTCCTGAATTAAACACATCAGAAATAGCCATAGCTCCCGAATTAATTAACGCATTAATTTTAGTCTCACTTAAATGCATTTGCTGTTCAACTACATTCTTATCCTGAAGTTGCTCTACAGAATAATATTTCACACCTGATACATTTTCCAAATCCTCTAAATCTTCAAAATACAGTTTACTCCATTGGCTTTCCGGAGATTCGTCTGATGTATCATATGTTACTGCTATTGATGACATTAGCTTCTGCATAGTATCCATATTATTTAAAATTTCTTCCATACCATTTCTATGATTCTTTTCAAGCAAATCTTCAATTAACGGTATCTTTTAACCATATTTTTTCTTCTAATGTTAAATATGGAGAAATCATTTCATATACCATTTTGTGATAATTATCAAGTAATTCAATTTCTTTATCTGCCATGTCCTCAAAAGATATAAGTTCCCTATCATACGGAACCAATGTTAATGGTTTAAAACATAAAAATGTTCCCCATTGGTTCTGCTCTTTTTTCTCACATAAAACTAAGTTTTCAATTCTTATTCCAAACTCTCCCTCTAAATAAACTCCCGGTTCATTGCTAGTTATCATTCCTTCTTTAAATACTGGATTAAATTGATTATCAGGAAGAATTCTGTACCTTATGGCATTAGGTGGTTCATGAACACTAAGCAAATAGCCCACTCCATGTCCCGTACCATGATTGTAATCAAGTCCTAAGTCCCATAATGGTTGTCTGGCATTATAGTCTATGGCAACTCCTGAACAGCCTTCCTTAAATACTGACGCTGCCAAATTCAAATGGCCTTTAAGTACAGCCGTATACATCTTTTTCATTTTAGGTGTAACTTTTCCGAGACTTATTGTTCTTGTTATATCTGTTGTTCCTTCAAGGTAATGTCCCCCTGAATCTATTAATACCATACCTTCATCTTTAATTTCATAATCCGATTCTTTATTTGCACTATAATGAACAATGGCTCCATGATCATTATAACCAACTATAGGCGTAAAGCTTGGCTCAATATAGCTTTTTGCCACAGTTCTAAATTCTTCTAATTTTTCTCCTAAAGAAAGTTCCGTAATTTTTTCTTTTCCAACATTAGTCTTAAGCCAATAAATAAATTTGGTCATTGCAATACCATCTAACAAATGAGCTTTTTTCATATTGGAAATTTCCGTTGGATTCTTAATAGCTTTCTGATTCAGTGCAGGTGTAAAACAGTTTATAACTTCATTATGGGGCTTTATTTTTTTGACAATATTATAATTAGCACTATTCTTATCAATCCATACTTTTTTGTTTTTTGTATTTTCTAATGCGTCATATATTTTAAAATAATCTTCAACTACTATTCCGTCATTCTCTAATTCTTTAACTATCTCATCTTGTATGGATGCTTTCTGAACATATAATGTGGCATCTAAAGAAGTTATTAACATAAAAGAGAGAAATACAGGTGTACATTCCACATCATCACCACGAAGATTTAACGTCCAGGCTGTTTCTTCTAAAGAAGTCAAAACTAAAACATCCACCTCTTTGTTTTTCATTTCTTCCCTTATATCACCAAGCTTATGAGCCCTTGTTTTTCCGCAATATTCCAACGAAAGATTCCATACAGGCTTACAGCACATTAAAGGTCTGTTCTCCCAAATTTCTCCAATAAGATCTACATCACTTATAACTGATATATTTTTTATGGATTCTATTTCTTCTGCCATTGTGGCTGTCATCATTCTTCCATCAAAACCTACCACCAAAGATTCTGTTGCATTTTTTTGCAAATATTTCCTAATAGTCGGAACATTACACTGGCCACTTTTCATAAGCTTAATCTCTGTGTTCTTAAGCTGGCTTTCTGCCTGAAGAAAATATCTTCCATCAGTCCACAGCGCTGCTTCTTTCAAAGTAACAACAACGGTTCCTGCCGATCCTGTAAATCCTGAAATAAATTCTCTTGTTTTAAAATAATCCCCTACATATTCCGACCCGTGAAAATCGCAAGTAGGCACAATATAAATATCTATATTGTGCCTACTCATTCTATCTCTTAGAGCCTTAATCTTTTCATTAACTGTCATCATCCTGCTCCTCTAAGATTATGTATTACTTTTCTGTTGAATTATTGTATTTTTTATTATAAATATCTATACACTTATATATAATCTTTGCCGCATCTACAGGTCCGCCAAACTCGTCAACTTTAGTCTGTTTTCCTTCCAGATTCTTGTAAATATTAAAGAAATTCTTTATTTCTTCAAAAATATGTGATGGTAACTGATTAATATCTGTGTAGCAATTATAGGTTGGATCTCCATATGGAATAGCAATAATCTTATCATCATTATCACCACTGTCAACCATATACATAACACCTATAGGATAGCATCTTACTAAAGACATAGGTTCTATAGGTTCTGAACACAAAACCAAAACATCTAATGGATCTCCATCTTCATCAATAGTTCTTGGAATAAATCCATAATTAGCCGGATAGTGAACTGAAGAATACAAAACTCTGTCTAAAATCAATAATCCGGTTTCTTTATCTAATTCATATTTCTTCTTGCTTCCTTTAGTTATTTCGATTGTCGCAATGAAATCAGCCGGTCTAATTCTTTCCGGTGAAATATCATGCATAATATTCATGCTTTCTTCCTCCATTTTTCAATTATTTTCATTCCCGTTTTGTCTATTCTTACACTATATTTTATCACGGGATTATACTTTTACAAATACTTTCTAATTATAAAAAACACTGTTTTTATATATTTTTATCATTATTTTCTATAATTTCAATTTTGTTTCTATATTCCTTCAATATTTCCAAACTTATAACTCTATATTTTTTAAGAATTTCCGGGTTAAAATTTTTCTGCATAATCCGTGAATTTTGATTTTTATTACAAAAAAGTTCTCCGGTTTTGTAATCATTTTCCAAAAGCTCCGGTTTTCTATCTACAAAAACAATTCTATCAGCCATTTCAAGAAACCTTATCGGAATGGTTTTCTTTACACCTATTCCTGATATTTCTTTAAAACTGCTATTTACATTCTGAAATCTCTTTAAATTAGTACTTGTATATACATTTATTCCTGCATTCAGTATTTTTTCAATATCTTCATAAATAAAAGATTTATCATCCTCACATTTTCCGCCCATTCCCATTTCGTCCATAATCACAACATTCTCAAAATTGTATTTTGAAACTATTTTTTCTAATGAATAATGATGAACCGGTTTTATGTTAGAGCCTTTGATTTTTCTTTCCTTGCCATTTAAAAAGCCTATAACAACCTTCTCCCCATAATTTTGTAAAGCATCCCTTAACATTATATGGGTCTTTCCGGCTCCGGGACTATAACTTGTATAAATAGTTAATCTGCCCTTTTTTATATTATTTTTCATATTAAAAAGTCCTAATTGTGTCTGTTTCCTCTTCACCTGTATTTTCAATAGATTTAATCACAACATAATAACTTACTTTTTCGTTTACCTTTACTTCAACTCTGTCTCCAACCTTGTGTCCCATAAGGGCTGCTCCCATAGGAGAGTCGCCGCTTATTCTACCGCTAATTGAATCTCCACGCATTGTACTTACAATCTTGAAAGTTTCTGTTTCGTCATCGTCTTCAAAATAAACCTGAACAGTGTTATTTAATCCCACTTCATCATCTGCTGATTCGTCACTTATAATTGTAGCTGTCTTCAATACTCTTTCAAGGTATCTGATACGTCCCTCGTTTTTGTTCTTGTCTTTCTTTGCTGCATAATATTCAAAATTTTCACTTAAATCCCCCTGGGCTCTTGCCTCTTTTACAGCTTCAATAGCCTCAGGTCTTACGACTAATTTTCTATGTTCAATTTCTTCTTTTATTTTTTCAACATCACTCTGTGTAAGCTTCATAATGCCTCCTGTTTTTATTAAAATCTTGTACTTTCTCTAATCATTTTATTATAACACTAAAAAAAATCGGTTACAACTTTATCAAGCTTTAACATTACACTTCAACATTTATATTTTAATATCTACATATTGGCGTTTACACCTTAATATTTACGTTTTAATATTTTCGTTTAGTGTTTATGTCTTAATCTTTTTGTAACCGATTTTTTATACTTTTTTATTACATTTATTGATGTGTTTTTTATTACATTCGTTAATGCATTTTTATATTGCAAAATTGCATTTTTTTACTATGGATTATTATCCGAAATTCTTATCTTTCTTCAATATTTGTATAATCATAGTAGTCACAGTTGCTTACATATGCCGGACGCATAATCTTATCTGCTGTAATGATTTCCTCGATACGATGAGCACTCCATCCTACAATACGTGCTATTGCAAACATAGGTGTAAATAGCTCTTCAGGAATATCAAGCATACTGTAAACCAAACCACTGTAAAAGTCTACGTTGGCACTAACACCCTTGTAAATCTGTCTTTCCTCTGCAATAACCTGCGGAGCCAAAGTTTCAATCATACTATACAAGTTAAAATCTTTAGTTCTGCCCTTTTCAGTAGCTAACTTCTCTACGAAGCTTTTGAAAATCTCAGCTCTTGGGTCAGAAATTGAATATACTGCATGACCCATACCATAAATAAGTCCCTGTCTGTTAAAAACTTCTTTATTAAGTATCTTTCTTAAATACTCCTTAACTTCATCCCTATCCGTTATATCATGAACATTATGTTTAATATCCTTAAACATTTCTACAACTTTAATATTCGCACCACCATGACGTGGTCCTTTCAATGAAGAAAGTGCTGCTGAAATTGTAGCATAAGTATCTGAACCTGATGAAGTTACAACTCTTGTTGTAAAAGTAGAGTTATTACCACCACCATGTTCCATATGAAGAACCAATGCTAAGTCTAAAACCTTGGCTTCTAATTCTGTGTATTTCTTATCCGGTCTTAACATTCTAAGAATGTTTTCACTTGTTGAAAGCTCCGGCTTAGGTCTGTGAATATATAAACTTTTGTTTCTCTTATAATGGTTATATGCATGGTAACCATATACAGAAATCATAGGGAATGTACTGATTAAATTAATGCTCTGTCTAATAACATTTTCCACTGATGTATCTGACATATTCTTGTCATATGATGCCAAAGTCAAAACACACTTAGACAATGTGTTCATAATATCTTCGCTTGGCGCTTTCATAATTACGTCACGCACAAAGTTAGTTGGCAATCGTCTTGATACAGCCATCATTTTCTTAAATTCAGTCAGATTATCTTCACTTGGTAATTCTCCAAAAAGCAATAAATATGCTACTTCTTCAAAACCAAATCTGTTCTCGGACATAAATCCGTTAACTAAATCCTGAATTTTATAACCTCTGAAATAAAGTCGTCCTTCGC
>ENA-ORTG01001817-ORTG01001817.1-human-gut-metagenome-genome-assembly--contig:-NODE-1817-length-18556-cov-3.062213_pt1 | contig 18556 bp, 19 predicted proteins | sample MGYA00241906_ERZ509176 | MGnify/ENA primary metagenome ERZ509176 (study PRJEB26280, sample SAMEA2338811) | human gut metagenome | biome: human gut; feature: human-associated habitat; material: faeces...
TGTGATATTGATGGCTGGAGACTGGATGTAGGAGATGAAATCAGCCATTTTTTCTGGAAACGTTTCAGAGAGGCGGTTAAGGCAGTAAAGAAGAATATGCTGATAATTGGAGAAATCTGGCATTATGCAGGAGATTTCCTAGAGGGAGACGAATGGGATACGGTCATGAATTATCCATTTTATCTGAACATGATAGACCTGCTTGCAGAGGAGAAGATCAATGTCAGCCGGTTTGTACAGAACCTTGGATATCTGAAAGGGCGGTTGAACAAAAAATGCTATCCTCTTATGTGGAATCTGATTGACAGCCATGATACGGCAAGATTTTTACATTTATGTAACAATAATAAGAAGAAACAGCATTTGGCAGCAGCTTTTCAATTATTATTGCCGGGAATGCCCATGATTTATTATGGTGATGAGTACGCGATGCCGGGGGCAAATGACCCGGATTGCAGACGAGGCATGTACTGGGATGTAGAATATCAGGATCAGGAGATGTTTGAATGGTATAAACAATTGCTGCATATCCGAAAAACACATACGTGTATCGTGGATGGCGAATTGATTGAGACAATCGCAAAGGATGAGGAAGAGACAATTGTTTTTATTAGAAAAAATGGCGAAGAGACAATTGCTTTGATTTTTAATTGCAGTAGTAATGCGAAAGAATTCAATGAGTATGCGCAGAAATATAATTTACTCAGAGAGAACGTATTTGATGGAAAAGTAGAGGGGCTTGATGCAGCAGTAATAGTACTTTAATAGTTACAGATAATGAAAAATAGTGAAAAAATAGTGAAAAAATAATGGAAAATGGATTTGTTGTTCCCATATTGGTTAATAAAAGAATAAGATCATATAAATTAAGTGAATTTACAAAAAACTCTTGACTCTGACGTTGCGTAATAGCTTAGAGTATGCTTATCGAGAGGAGGAAAAGCCAGTGATGACAGTAAATGATGTAAGTAAATTGACTGGGGTGAGTATACGCACTCTGCAATATTATGATACGATTGGACTTTTAAAACCAAACGGGCATACGGAAGCCGGTTATAGACTGTATGACGATACAGCGCTGGAACGGCTGCAGCAGATTTTACTGTTCAAAGAATTGGAATTTTCCCTAAAAGAAATTAAATCAATGATCAATGCACCTGATTTTGACAGAAACAAGGCAATGGAACAACAGATAGAATTGCTTACGATGAAAAAGGAGCATTTGGAAAATCTGATTGATTTCGCTCGAAAAATTAAGACTACAGGAGTGAAAAATATGGATTTTACAGTATTTGATACAAAGAAGATTGATGAGTATGCAAAGCGAGCCAAGGAACAGTGGGGACAGACACCTGAGTATAGGGAGTATGAGGAAAAGACAAAAGACTGAACCAATCAGGATCAACAGGATGTGATGAAAAACTTTATGCTGATTTTTGCTGAGTTTGGAAAGATGAGAACAGAAGACCCATCCAGTGAAAAAGTACAGTGTGAGGTAGAAAAATTGCAGAATTTCATTTCGGAGCATTTTTATCAGTGTTCCGATGAGATATTGAGCGGTCTGGGACAGATGTATGCAAGTGGTGGTGAGTTCACTCAGAACATTGATAAAATGGGTGGAGAAGGAACAGCCAGGTTCACAGCAGATGCAATAGAGGTGTATTGTAAAATGTGATATTCACCAGATTAATTTATATACAGGAGGATGAAATATGACTGAGATAATTAGAGAAGCAAGACCGGAAGATTATGAACCTATAGTGAAGCTTTTGAATCAGGTACAGGAGTTGCATGAGCAGTGGCGCCCGGATATATATAAATTTAACAGAAGCTTTTTCAATCAAAGCATATTTGAGGAGGAAATGCAGAATAATGCAATTTATGTAGCACAGACAGAAGCTGGAGTTAAAGGCGTCATGGAAATAACTTATCGTCATATCGAGTCGCCTGTACATGTTACCAGAGATGTTGTTTTCGTAGATTCAATGGTGGTTGACAGAGAATATAGAGGAAAAGGCATAGGGCATTTATTTTTTGATAAGCTAAAAGAAATAAAAGAAGCTAAAAAATTAGATGGTATTGAGTTACAGGTTAATGCGAGAAATACCATGGCATATGAGATGTATAAAAAATATGGATTTACAGAAAAGTCAATTAACATGGAATTACTGTGATTTGTAATGATGTTAAATGAAAGGGGAGTGTTCAGTGTTGACACTCCCCTTTGTAGCCTGATTGTTGTTTAGTAGTTCTCAGCGTGTACTTCAAAGTAAGCCTGTGGATGTGCACAGACAGGACAGACTTCGGGAGCTTTTTCACCGACTACGATATGACCGCAGTTGCGGCATTCCCATACCTTCACTTCACTCTTGGCGAATACTTCCTGCATTTCAACATTATGGAGCAGAGCGCGGTAGCGTTCTTCGTGCTTCTTCTCGATAGCTCCTACCATACGGAATTTGGCAGCCAGTTCAGGGAAGCCTTCTTCCTCGGCTGTTTTGGCAAATTCCTCATACATATCTGTCCATTCGTAGTTCTCACCATCGGCAGCAGATGCCAGGTTTTCAGCAGTAGAGCCGATACCGTTCAGTTCCTTAAACCACATCTTTGCATGTTCTTTTTCATTGTCTGCTGTTTTTAAGAATAAGGCTGAGATCTGTTCAAAGCCATCCTTCTTAGCTTTGGATGCGAAATAGGTATACTTATTTCTAGCCTGTGACTCGCCTGAGAAAGCCTCTCTTAAATTTTTCTCTGTTTGTGTTCCTGCATACTTGTTTGCCATAATTGTATTCCCCTTTATAAAATTTATTGTCTATTCGTAAATCGGTTCAAAGTCATCTACACCATGTCCACACAGCGGGCAGATGAAGTCTTTGGGCAATTCGCTGCCTTCATATACATAGTTGCAGATCTTGCAGCGCCAGCCGATGATCTTCTTGTCCTTTTTGACAGCTTCAGGCTGGGGTTTTACATGGTTCTGGTAATCAGCATAGGTAAGTGGTGCATTTGCATTCAGCAGCTTCGCATCCACAACTTCTGCAATGAACAGAGTATGTGTTCCCAGATCATGTTGCTCTACGACTTTTCCACTGATGACAGCACAGGAATGCCATCCCATGTAAGGAACGTCATTGCAGTCCCTTGGGGCAGGGATTCCATCGAACTTGTCTACATTTCTGCCGGATTGGAAACCGAAGTGCTTGATCGTTTCAAAGGAACATTCCTGATCGAGCAGACTTAGTGCAAAGACACCGCTTTGCTTGAGCAGTTCACAGGTATAGTTGACATTCAGAACAGATATCGCAATCCTGACAGGATCGTTAGCGACCTGCATACAGGTATTGATGATACATCCGTTTTCTTTGTCATTTACTTTGGTAGAAAGCATAAAAACGCCATAAGTTAAGTTGTATAGTGCCTTTTTATCCATATTTGTTACCACGCCTTTCTGTAGCCTGCCCTTTTATAGAGCAGGTACTCATCTTAATTGAACTTACCTAACTATGAGTATTCCAAGAGATGGGATTTGTATACTCATTCTCACTAACATTCATTATATCATGAACTTCGTTCATGATCGTCATTCGCCGTTCGGGATGAGCATGCAAGCATGTTCCCCCTCACTAACGCTCATTATATCATAAAAGCTGAAAATAAACATTACTATTTCTAATAATCAGAATAATAGAAAATTATATAAAAGTTTCAAACTACTTTTGAAAAATTATTATTTTAATGCTTCATTTTGTGCATATGTTTTTGTTCTGCCATCTGTTCCAATTTATCTGTCTCTAAATTGTTGCAATATATTGACAAATCACATATTTAATTTTACTATATACTTAGTTATACAAAGTATGTGAGGTGCTTTATGAATGACAAATATGAAAGACAGATGAAAAAAGGTGTATTGGATATGCTTGTTCTGAAGCTGCTGGAGTCTGAACCGAGATATGGCTATCAGATTATTCAGGAACTGAAGGATAAGAGTGGGGATGTCTTTTCACTAAAGGATGGGACATTGTATCCGATTTTATACCGGTTGGAGGATGATGGACTGGTAGTGAGCAGATGGAGTGAGGCTGTCGGGAAACAGGTTCCACGAAAATATTATGAAATCACACAGACCGGACGCAGTGAATTGAAATCTATTGAACAGACCTGGCAGTCAATTGTCAGTGGAATATCACAGGTACTATCGGAATGTTCCAAATGAAGCATTGCAGGATACATCACAAAATGGAGGGGTAGAACATGAATGTAAATAATTATGTAAACAAAATCGTAAGAAAAATCAAATGCAGTTCTGCGAGGAGAAAAGAGATCAGGAAACAATTACAGATGGATATTGAGCTTCGTATGCAGCAAGGAGAATCACTGGAGCAGGTTATGTCCCAGATGGGCAATATCAGGGAAATTGCGGATAGCTTCAATGAAAATATCTCAGCAGCAGAGAAGAAAAAGTATATTCTGAAAAAAATTTTCACAATTGTTGCTATCATAATTATTTTTCTGGGGATGATAGCGATAGGAGTATACAGAGCGCTGCCTAAGAGTGTGGCGATTGAGGACAGTACATATTTTGACAAGCAGACGGTGACAGAAGCTGTAGAGCGAGCAATTATCTTACTGGATGATGAAGAGTATGCGAAGCTTCAGGAGGATGCAACACAGCAGATGCAGTCTGTTCTGAACCAAGCAACCATAGACCAGGCGAGGGCACAGGTCACATCAGACTGGGGCGAGAGACAGTCGATTGGTACCACATATGCGACAGAGGTAATTCAGAATGGCGAGCATTATGCAATTGCACAAGTTACGGTCAGCTATGAGAATGTGAATGTTGTTTATACTTTAACTTATGATGCAGATATGAAGCTTGCAGGACTATATATGAGATAAAAAATCCACCGTAATCTACAATGTGAGGTTACGGTGGATTTTAAAATTTATTCAGCTACCGGGTTCTGGGCTAACTGCTTTTTAAAAATATTTCTAAAGATCAGTCTGACAAAAGGACCAGCATAGAATATCTGGAAGCACATTGCCATTGGGAAATTTACAACAGTGATCTTCAACCAGTTGGCAATGATGTTGGAAGCGCCATTGTAATTGAAGAGAACGCTTGCGATGAAGCTCATGATAGGGCACATGAGGCATACGATCATGGCAGAGATAGACAGAATCATAACAATAGGTCTGTCTTTTGTCGGATCAACGAAACGAAATGCCAGTTTCTTGGCAAGATTACCTACAATGAAGAATTCGAGAATGAATCCGATTGCTCCCATAATAGGCAGCTCATGCAGTGCAATGAGGAATACTTCATTGGAAAGCCCTCCCATGTCGATTGCGACATTGTAACATACCATGGCATAAACCATGACACATACCATGATAATTGTGTAAACTACATCCTGAAATTTTGTCTGTGGCATAATAAAAACTCCTTTACTTTGTAATGTACTCTCAGAATGCTTCATTTAGAAGACTCCGAGAGTACATTGTAAATTAAAAACAACACATACGTGAATGACCGCATAGTGTTGTTCGTTATCATTACATAAGTAATGTGTCGTTTCCAATTAATACCACATATCTGTTGTCTGCACAAACCTTAAAAACCGTGCCTGATTATAGTAACATATCTTCTAACGGAATGTAAGTAAAAGTTTACAAAATATTCCACAAATTTTTGTGCGTTTTTGCTTCCATTATCTACCTGTTGCATAATTGTTACATAAATGTTACGATATCTTTGTGCTTAGCTAACACATATAAAAAGAATAAGGAGGACGAAACTATGTGTTTTAATTTTAATAGCTGCTCCGAGTTATTTAACGCAATTTGCAATTTCTTTAACTTCGGCTGCTAATACATCTTGCCCCGGCTTCGGTCGGGGCATTTTTTTGTTTTCAAATTAATGTATATGTATTATAATAAACTTATGTTTAAATGTCAGACAATAGACAAAGATAACAATAAATACAGAAAGGATGACAAAGAGAATGAGAGAGACATGGCGGAGAATAGCCGCAATTGTAATGGGATGTATGCTGTTTACCGGATGTGGGGTAACGGCAGAGGTGGATGACTACGCTACGAATCAGGGAAGTTATGCGAAGCAAAGTGATAGCGGAGAAGCGCAGACAGATTCACAGACAGAAGAATCAACTGCAGCAACAGGAATACCGAAAGACCAGATTAAGGTAGGAGTGCTGCATTTGTCTGATCCTGCTGATGGAAGCGGCTACACCTATACGCATGATTTGGGCATTCAGGGTATGCAGCAGAATCTTGGACTTTCCAATGAGCAGATTATCCGTAAGAACAATGTGGATGATTCAGATGAAGCAGCTACCAAACAGGCAATTCAGGAATGTATTGATGAAGGCTGCAACATCATCTTTACAACAAGCTGGGGTTACATGCAGGCGACAGCGGATATGGCAGAGCAGTACCCGGATGTCTATTTCTCCCACGGAACCGGCTATATGAGCAATGGTAAGAATTTTAACAATTATTTCGGACGGATCTATCAGGCAAGGTATTTGAGCGGTATTGTAGCCGGGATGAATACGAAGACAGATAAGATTGGCTATGTGGCAGCCATGGATTCTTCCAATTCAGAGGTAACAGGCGGCATTGATGCCTTTGCACTGGGAATCTATTCGGTGAATCCTGATGCGAAGGTATATGTGAAGGTTACGAATAGCTGGTATGACCCTGAGGGGGAAAAGGCAGCAGCCCAGACACTTCTGGATATGGACTGTGATGTGATTGCCCAGCATTGTGATACGGTATACCCTCAGTCCCTGGCGCAAGAGAGGGGTGTATACAGTATCGGTTACAATTCAGATATGAGTAAGGATGCACCAGAGGCTTGTCTGTGCAGTGTTATCTGGAATTGGAGTGCTTATTATACAGCAGCCGTACAGAGTGTCATTGAGGGAACCTGGGATGGCAGCAATTATTATGGCGGTATGAGTGAGAATCTGGTCAACATTACTTCTCTGGCAGATTTTTGTGCAGAAGGAACTGCTGAAAAAGTAGAAGAAGCCAGAGCTGCTATCCTTTCCGGTGCAAATGGTGTTTTTGACGGAGTCATAGAGACGAATACAGGAGATACCGTTGGGGAAGAAGGAAAGACACTGGATGATGCAACGATCACAGGTGGTATCAACTGGTATTTCAAGACAGTCAGTGTTGTTGATTAAAGGGGGGCAGGAGCATGAAGAAGAAAATATTAAGTCTGACGATAGGACCGGTATTGGTACTTGGACTGATCACGATAGTCCTGATGCTGACTATGGTCAAGGACTCAATGATAGATGAAGTACAGGAGGCTTTAAAAGGCACGGCAGCAGCGACTTTGGCAGCATATGACCAAAATACGGGTGACTACATAGAGTCAAGCAATGGTGATATATGGAAGGGAAGCTATAATATTTCCAAGTCGGAGAGTCTGGTTGACAGGATTAAGGAAAACAGTGGAATGGATGTTACCTTTTTCTACGGAGACAGAAGAATCATGACTTCGGCGCTGGATGACAACGGTGAGCGTATCCTGAATTCACCGGCTGGAGAGCGGATTGTAGAGAAGGTGCTCAATGGCGGTGAAGAATATTTCAGCAAGGCAGTTTCACTGGAAGGTGAACTTAATTACGGCTATTATATGCCGGTATACCAGAATGGAACGACAGATCAGATTATTGGAATGGTCTTCGTTGGAACGGATAAAAAGCTCAAAGATGCGGTTGTAAACAAGATTCTTGGCTCCATTATTCTGGCTGTATGTATTGTTATGCTGATCTGTATTGTCGTAGGTGCGAAGTTATCCACGTCCATGACGAAAAATATTAAAGTCAGCATTGGCGTTGTCAGCAAAGTGGCAGACGGGGATCTGAACGTATGGGTTGATGATAAGCTGCTCAAACGTAAGGATGAGATTGGGGAACTTTCCAAGGTAACAATTACGCTGCGTGATACGCTGAAGAATATTATCCAGGGTATTTCAACCAATGCAAAAAGTCTTCTGGAGGCCTCTGAAATGCTGGGAACGGCGGCAGATAAGACCAATGGAACCATGAGTGGAGTACGTGAAGCTGTAAACCAGATTGTAGAAAATTCCACAGAACAGGCGCAGAACTCCCAGAATACTTCTGACCATATGAAGATTATGGGAGAAAAAATCACAGAAACTGTGTCAGAGGTGGAATCGCTTGATCATAATGCGGTATCCATGCAGGAATCCAGTACGAAGGCATCTGATACATTGATACGTCTTCAGGAGATTAATGAGGATGTAGAGCGTATTATCAGTGAAGTACAGGAACAGACGAACCGCACAAACGATTCGGTACAGAGAATTTATGAAGCTACTACTTTTATCGCTTCCATTGCAGAAGAAACGAATCTGTTGAGCCTGAATGCTTCCATTGAAGCAGCAAGAGCGGGCGAAAGCGGCTTCGCTGTAGTAGCCGATCAGATCAAGAAGCTGGCAGAGCAGTCCAACCAGTCCAGTGCAGAGATTGAGGAGATAACCAGGACCTTGATGGATGATTCTTCCAAGTCCGTAGAAATTATGCAGCAGATGAAAGAAATCATGACCAGCCAGAGTGAGAGCATGCAGGATACACAAAGCATTGTATCAGAGGTACTGGGAGAAATAGGAAGATCCATGCATAGTATTGAACAGATAAAAGGCAGTACCAAGAGATTGGAAAGCTCCAGAAATGAAGTTGTACAGGCGGTAGACGAGCTGTCCGAAATTGCAGAGGATAATGTGAACAGTACCCGAAAGACCTATGATGAGACACAGGAAGTTGTGGATACCTTTGAACAGCTCTATCAGGGTGCGGCACAGCTTCGTGAAATTGCGGACAAGCTGGTAGCAGGAATTGATTACTTTAAGATTTCATAAAAAGTTAATAGTCTTTTGTTGACATATAAAAGCATGCATGTTATAGTACATATAGAACAAAAGAAAGCAAGGATAAAAAGACGCGGCAGAGAATTCTGGAGCGTCTTTTATGCAGATAGGTCAACTCTGATTGATGGAGGTGTATGTTATGACAAAGGCAAAAGATTATTATGAAGTGTTAGGTGTAGATAAAAATGCTGACGATGAGACAATCAAGAAAGCATATAGAAAGCTTGCTAAGAAATATCATCCCGATACCAATGCAGGAAATGCAGAGGCAGAGAAGAAATTCAAGGAGATATCTGAGGCTTACGCGGTATTAAGTGATAAAGAGAAGAGAAAAGAGTACGACCAGTTCGGCAGCGGCGATTTCGATGGAGGCAATCCTTTTGGAGGAGGCACCTCGTATCGTTATTATACCAATGGAGACCCGAATCAGGGCTATCAGGAATTCCACTTTGAAGGCGGCAACATGGATGACATCATGGAAGAACTGTTTGGTCACATGGGTGGCATGGGTCATATGGGAGGAATGGACGGCTTTGGCTCAGACCGAAGTCACAGAGGCAGCAGGACTTCCTTCTATAATAGTGGGGTTGATAATGGTTTTGATGGTGGTTTTGCGGGCAGCAGCATGAACAATAACATTGAGACGGAAATGACGATTTCCTTCGATGATGCTGTATTTGGCTGTGATAAGCTGATATCTCTGCAAGATCCTCATTCTTCTGCTGCGCCCAAGAAGCTCAAGGTGCATATTCCAGCAGGTATTGCCAGCGGTCAGACTGTGCGGCTCAAGGGTAAGGGACGTACCTCAGCCGGTGATCTGCTGATCAAAGTCACAGTAGAAGAGAAGATAGGATATGAACGTAAAGGCATGGATATTTACACCACGGTCAATATCCCATACGAAATAGCAGCCCTTGGCGGCGAAGCTACGATACCGACCTTATATGGCAATGTGAAATGTAAGATTAAGGAAGGTACGCAGTCAGGCTGTAAGATCAGATTAAAAGGAAAAGGCGTGGTATCCATGAAGAATTCTTCTCAGTATGGCGACCAGTATGCAACCGTACAGATACAGGTTCCAAGACATCTTAGTGAGGAAGCAAAGCAGAAGTTAAGAGAATATGCGGCATGTAAATAAAATTTGACTTTTTTGAAAAACAGAAATATAATAACTTTTGAACGAGTAGCAGACTAGCGTAAATCCAGTTTTGGCTGCTCGTTTTATTTTTTAGTTAAATAATGTCATAAAAAGTGTGTAGCTTATCAGCGTAAGTCCAACTTATAGGATAAGTGCACACTTTTTTTATGCAGAAAAACAGGAGGTTTATGAAATGGCAGAAAGTAACAAAATGAGGGAAATGCCGATAAATAAGCTCATGGTGCAGATGGGAATACCGATGATCTTATCAATGGCATTGCAGGCGGTCTATAATATTGTGGACAGCGCCTTTGTCGGAAACATGAAGGTGGGAAGCGAAGCAGCACTGAATGCACTTACGCTGGTATTTCCAGTTCAGATGCTTATGGTGGCAGTAGGAATCGGAACAGGTGTAGGAACGAATGCACTTCTGGCAAGAACACTGGGACAGGGAAATAGTAAAAAGGCGGCGAAGGTCGCAGGAAACAGTTTATTTCTCGGAGTAATCATTTATGTGGTATGTCTGTTATTTGGAATTTTGGGAGTAAAAGCATATATTTCATCCCAGACGGTTGATCCGGAAGTCATTTCCATGGGAACAAGCTATTTGAGAATATGCTGTGTGATTTCATTTGGCATTATTTTCTTTTCCTTATTTGAAAAGCTGTTGCAGGCAACAGGACGTTCCCTTTATTCTACCATCGGTCAGGTAGTAGGAGCTGTGGTAAATATTATTCTTGATCCAATTATGATCTATGGTATCGGACCGGTTCCTGAAATGGGAGTAGAAGGTGCTGCCTATGCAACTGTAATTGGACAGGTGGTATCAGCAGTATTATTATTTGTTTTCCACATAAAATTGAATAAAGAGTTTGAACATGGAACGAAGTATATGAAACCTGATGCCGGAATTGTTAAGGAGATTTACGCCATTGGACTTCCGGCGATCATTGCGCAGGCGTTAATGTCAATCATGGTGTATGTGATGAATCTGATTCTGAAATTCAGTCCGTCAGCCCAGACTGCATATGGATTGTTCTATAAAGTACAGCAGTTTGTGCTTTTCTTGGCGTTCGGACTGCGTGATGCAATTACACCGATCATTGCGTTTGCCTATGGAAGGGGGAGCAAGAAGCGGATCAACGATGGAATCAGATATGGCCTGACGTATACAATTGTTTTGATGGCTGTCGGAATTTTGATTACGGAGCTTTTCCCGGAATCATTTGCCGGATTATTCAATGCAGGGCAGTCGAGAGAATATTTTATAGATGCGATGCGTATTATCTCGATCAGCTTCCTTTTCGCAGGCGTCAACGTCGCGTATCAGGGAATCTATCAGGCGTTAAACGGTGGTATCGAGTCGCTCGTGATTTCGCTGCTTCGGCAGCTTGTAATCATCCTTCCACTCGCGGGTGTATTCTCCATCTTCGTTCGTAACGGGCAGATGGGCGTGTCACTCATCTGGTGGGCATTTCCGATTACAGAGTTTCTTTCGTGTCTGGTCGGCTATGTGCTTTTGAAGAGAATTAAGAAATACAGGGTTGGAGAGATAACGGACGAGAAAAAAGGGTAAAATTCTGGAAAAATAAAAAGTTACTCTCTTAACTTGATGTAAACGTAATTACATAGTATAGTTATGTCCAAATACCAATGACAGCTATCATAATTGGAGATATTTTTGATCGCGATGGAAGCAGATATTTTATTATGGATTCAAAATAATATACGGAATGATGTGTTGACCCCGATTTTCAAGTTTGTTACGACACTTGGAAATGCGGGAATGATCTGGATTGTCCTCTCTGTGGGATTGCTGATCCCGAAGAAGACAAGGCGCGTCGGCGTGCTGGCGTTAGTTTCTCTTTCCTTCTCGGCTTTGATTGATAATGTGATCTTGAAGAACGTCGTTGCGCGGACAAGACCATACGACGTGATCGAAGGACTCACCAGTCTGGTCGGTTCGCAGAAGGATTATTCATTCCCATCCGGACATACCGGAAGTGCCTTTGCAGCGGCGGTTGTGATGTTCCGGGAACTGCCGAAGAAGCTTGGAATTCCGATTTTAGTTTTTGCGTGTCTGATGGGATTATCCCGGTTGTATGTCGGTGTGCATTATCCATCGGATGTACTGGGCGGAGTCCTGATTGGTACTGGCGTCGCACTGCTTACTCATTGGTTCGGTACCGTCTGGATAGAACAAAAGGTATAAAACGAAAGAAGGAATAACGATGTGGATTGCATTTGCATTCGGCTCTGCGCTGTTCGCAGGACTGACCGCAATCTTAGCAAAATGTGGAATTAAGAATACAGATTCCAATGTCGCAACGGCGATCCGGACAATTATAGTCCTGATCTTTTCATGGATTATGGTATTCGTTGTAGGAGCACAAAAAGGGCTTGCAGATATATCCGGAAAGACGTTACTTTTCCTGATCTTCTCCGGTCTGTCGACGGGCGCTTCGTGGCTTTGCTATTTTAAGGCACTGCAGCTTGGTGATGTGAATAAGGTAACACCGATTGATAAATCGAGCACGATTCTTACGATGCTTCTGGCATTTATCCTGTTACGGGAAGCATTGTCTCCACTCAAGGTGGCTGCGATGATTGCGATTGGTGTGGGAACATATCTTATGATTCAGAAGAAGGAAACCGAAGAAAAAAAACAGGATGGCAAATGGCTGATCTATGCGATTGGTTCCGCGGTATTCGCCAGTCTGACTTCGATCCTTGGAAAGGTTGGAATCCAGGATGTCAACTCGAATCTTGGAACGGCGATCCGGACGATTGTGGTACTCATCATGGCATGGGTGGTTGTGTTTGTGACCGGAAAGCAGCATACCGTAAAGCAGATCGACAAATCAAGCTGGATATTCTTAGTGTTATCCGGAATTGAAACCGGTGCTTCGTGGCTTTGTTATTACCGGGCATTACAGACCGGACCGGCAAGCGTGGTTGTACCAATCGATAAGCTTAGTATCTTAGTTACGATTGCATTTTCCTATGTCGTATTTCATGAGAAATTAACGGCAAAGGCGGGTATCGGTCTAGTGTTGATTGTTGCCGGAACGCTGCTGTTGTTGCTCTGGCGAGCTTAATTTTCAGGATATGAAGAAGGCTGCCGAGTTCAGGGGAGTCCAAGACTTATTCTTGATAAAAAGGTAGAATCTGTTTCCATGCGGGGGATAATCTGTTGGTTGCAGGTAGTTTGTCAGTTTAAATATTTTTTGCGATAGTCACTCGGCGACATGGAGACGTATTTTCGGAAAACACGGGAAAAATGCCCCGGGGAAGAAAAGCCGAGATCCAGACTGATGGCGGTCAAAGGTTTATCTGTGTAGCGGAGGAGGTGTTTTGCCTCCTCTGTTTTCCGGTTAAGTATAAAATCTGTGAGCGTGATATTACTTTCTGCCTTAAATCGTTTTGAGAGATATGATCTGCTCATATAAAATTCTTTTGCCATGGCTTCCACCGTAATCGTTTCTGACATATGATGGTCAATATAGTTTGCTACATCTGAAACAAGCTGTGATTTTGCCCCTGCTTCCTGTAACTGGTTTACACGCCTGGCAAAGTCTATGAGCATACGATAACGAAGATTGATAATCCTTGAATAATCATTTGATGATTCGCATTTCTGTATGTAGCTGTCACTCAGTGTGAATGCATCATCGGGATTCATGCCACCGTGGATAGCCGAACGTGAAACAAGCGTAGTTGTAGCGATAAAGGTATCCTTTAATTGACGAAGCTGATTGTCGGACATCGTACCAATCTTCAGAGCTGTAGATTTCTCAATCACTCCTGTTAAGGCCATATAATCGCCTTTTCGAACCATATTCATCACATTCTGTTCGAAATCATAAGTGTTGTGGAGTGTTATGCTTTGAGTTGTCTCATCGGAGAAAAACATGTCAGCATCATGCTTGTTCATTGATTCTATAAACTGCTTTTGTATGGCATCGTCAATAAAAACATCATGAAGGAAGCATTTCTCATTGTTCAGTATGTAATTCAAAAGACACAGAAGCTGCATAAGGCTTTCTAATGGTATGTGGGTGATATCCTGCATGGCGATTATAAAATCATCGATATCGTCACCCGGTATGTCCAATTGCATGGCGAGATCTCGTAGTGTTGGCGTGGAGTTTGGAACCTGGCTTGTCGGCCCGATTACAATTTTATAATTATCGGAATTAACAATGCCATAGTAGCAAAAATGTGCGGTCATGAAATAACCGACGTGGTCAGTAATTTTTAAAATGTCTGCCTGGTAGATAGACACAGGATCTTTAACAAGGTTGACTGTGGAGTGATAAAAAATAAGTGTATTGTTTTTATAAATACGTGTCGGAATTCCGAACAGACTGCCGGTGATTGTACCAATATAATCGTAATCAATGGATTGCATGGCTGGCTCCTCCTTATGAATATGGACACAATTATACTATTGTGAACACATATGTGCAAGAAATACGAAAAAAATAGTGATAGAATCCGGAAGGATAAAAAATATAAGAAAGGAACCTATGATTTATGTACACAAAAAATGCAAAAAAGAAAATTGAAAACATGCCATTACAGGAACGAATAGCCTATGGCTACAAAAAAGTAATTATGCTGATGCTTATTTCAGGGCTGCTTTCCATAATAGCGATAGGCGTACTGCTTGCGGATCTTTTGAATTATGTGCAGAAAATCAATGCTTCAGACATAGCAGTGAAAATGTGCAGAGTGAATGTAAATGCTGCTGCAAGAAATATAAGGGAAATGGCGTTGGATGACGATGAAGCTTCTTATGATGACTATGAAAAGACAATAACAAAGCTGCTTGCAGATGTTGATGCCCAGCTAAAAATAATAAAAGAAACCGGGGTTGTCTCAGAAGAAAATTATACAGAATATGCTACAGCATTATCCGATTGGGAAGACATAAGCACATCCATTATAGAGGAAATACGACAGGGACAGAACCAAAAAGGTGTAGAGGATATCCTTACCAAATGTACCCCTGCATTGAATAAATTAGTTGATATTGCTTTGAAATTAGATGATATTACAGACATAGCCAGCGATAAGGCAGTCAGAAATACCGTATTATGTGCTATTTTCGGTGTTGCCTTTATTATATTCTTTATAAGTCTGGCGTGGATAAATTCAAGAAAAACCAGCAAAAAAGTACTTTCGAGCATTTTGGAGCCATTGCATGCCATCGAAGATGTTGCAAAGGAGCTGACAGAAGGAAACTTACACAGCATGTTGGAGTATCGTTCGGAAGATGAAATCGGACGATTGGCACATAGCATGCGTAAATCTATCCGGATCCTGGGCTCTTATGTAGATGATATAGACCGCGCAATGAAGCTGTTTTCAGAGGGAAATTTTGATGTGCAGCCGAATGTGGAGTGGAAGGGAGATTTTGTTGGAATCCTAAATTCCTTTATGGCATTTGAAGAAAGTATGGCGGCTATGGTAAAGGGAATACAGACGGTTTCGGATCAAGTGTCCGGTGGTGCAGAACAGGTGTCATCCGGGGCAACTGAGCTGGCAGATGGAGCAACGAACCAGGCAGCAGCGGTAGAGGAACTGACGGCAACGGTAGAGAATGTTTCGGAACAAGTTCAACAAAACTCACAGGCTGCAAGTAAGATAAGTACAAAGGTAGTGGCACTTGGAGACGATATTTTGGAAAACAATGCCAAGATGCGTGAGATGGTAAAGTCTATGCTTGAAATTAAAGACGCATCCATACAGATAGAAAAAATTATTGAAACCATCAATGATATTGCATCACAGACAAATCTTCTTGCATTAAATGCGTCTATTGAGGCAGCGAGAGCCGGAGAAGCGGGGAAAGGATTTGCGGTTGTTGCCAATCAGGTAAACCAGCTTGCAGATCAGAGTGCACAGGCAGTAAAGGAATCGGCTGCTTTGATCAAAACATCCGTGAATGCGGTTGGAAAAGGGGTTTCATTTGCCGAGGAGACTGCACAGCAGCTGGAGATAATTGCACAAAACTCTAAGATTATTACCGGAGAGGTATCCGATATTGCGGATACGCTTGCAAATCAGACAGTCGAAATACAGCAGATCAATGAAGGAATAGAGCAGATCAATGATGTTGTACAGAGTAATTCTGCAACGTCGGAAGAGTGCGCTGCGGCGAGCATGGAGATGAACGACGAAGCAGATCATTTACGGAATATGATACAGGAAATCAAAGTGGCTGAATTTAATAAATAGGCAGAAGCATGCGTAATATTATATTTAAAGGATAGTTATGCTATGGAAGAATATAAAGATGGAATGCTTTCAAACGTTGATTTTAATAATATAATAGAAATAATCGAAGCATCTAGCCATTCCTTTTGTTTCGTGATAGAATAAGACATTCAATGAAATCGGAGGAATAGATATGAGTAACGAAAGCAAGCGCTGTAAGGTGCACTATACAGGAACATTCAACGATGGAACAAAGTTTGATTCATCTTATGATCGCGGCGAGCCACTCGAGTTTGTGTGCGGTGCAGGCATGATGATCAAAGGATTCGATGAAGCAGTGAAGAATATGAATATCGGCGAGATCGTCGATGTACATCTGATGCCGGAAGAAGCTTACGGTATGCCGGATCCGGCGAATATCATCACAGTTGCATTCGAAGATATGCCTGGTTCTGAGAACTTAGAGATTGGCAATCAGGTTTATCTGACAACTCCATATGGACAGCAGTTTCCGGTGAAGGTCGTGGATAAAGACAAGGAGACTATCACCTTTGATGCCAACCATGAGATGGCAGGTAAGGAACTGAATTTCAAGATTGAGCTGCTTTCTGCAGAATAAAGATCATAAAAAGCGTGGACACGAAATGTATCCACGCTTTTTTAATGAAATAACGGGAAAGGTAACGCAAAACGATTGAAAAAGCACGGAAAATATGTTACTGTCATTTCGTTCGCTTTTGCGTTTACTGTGTGGCCTGACTCGATAGCAGCGTGATATTTACGATGCCGCCATGTATATTTGCAAAAAGGAAAACGACTATGGAAACAAATATGGAAAGGGTAGAGGGTAGGTTACATGAATAGAAAACATCCAGAGAAGCGTGGGGCTTTTTCCGGCAAGCTTGGCTATGTGTTATCGGCGGCGGGCGCGTCGGTTGGTCTTGGAAATATATGGAGATTTCCTTATCTTGCAGCAAAGTACGGCGGAGGAATTTTCCTCATTATATATATCGTGCTTGCACTTACATTTGGCTATACGATGATAGTTGCGGAGACGGCAATCGGACGAATGACGAGAAAGAGTCCGGTTGGAGCATTCAAATCATTTGGAAAGAAGAAATGGCTGTCGTTTGGCGGCTGGATAAATGCCGTTATCCCCGTGCTTATAGTGCCGTACTATTCGGTTATTGGCGGCTGGGTCATCAAATATCTGGTGGAGTATTTCAGAGGAAATGCAAAGCAGCTGGCTGAGGATGGATATTTCACCGATTTCATATCAAATGGTGTGTCAACGGAGCTGTGTTTCATGGCATTCTGTGCATTTACACTTATCATTATATTTGCCGGTGTGCAGAACGGAATAGAGAGGGTGTCAAAGATCATGATGCCTATACTGATCGTTCTGTCAGTCATCATTGCGGTATATTCCGTGACAAGACCGGGTGCACTTGCAGGAGTAAAATACTTCCTTGTGCCAAATGTGAAGAACTTCTCGTGGATGACAGTGGTTTCTGCCATGGGGCAGATGTTCTACTCGCTTTCCATTGCCATGGGAATACTCATAACATTTGGCTCTTACATGAAGAAAGATACGGCGATAGAGGATTCTACCAGAAATGTAGAGGTATTCGACACTGGTATAGCGATCATGGCGGGACTTATGATAATCCCGGCGGTATTTGCATTCTCTGGGGGAGATCCGGATACCCTTCAGGCCGGACCATCACTGATGTTTATCACTATTCCAAAAGTATTCCAGAACATGGGATTTGGAACTGTCATAGGAATCGTGTTCTTCATGCTCGTACTATTTGCTGCTGTCACAAGCTCCATAGCACTTACTGAGAGTGCAGTGTCAACATTTGAGGATGAACTTGGATGGGGAAGAAAGAAGGCAACGGTGCTTGTGGGAGTTATCATGCTTGCGCTTGGAAGTCTGTCATCCCTGGGATATGGTCCGCTGGCAGGAATCAAGATCATAGGCATGCAGTTCCTTGACCTGTTCGACTTCCTCACCAATTCGGTGATGATGCCTATAGCGGCACTCCTCACAAGCCTGTTTGTGTCAAGGGTAGTTGGAATAGATAAGATAGAGGAGGAGATAATTCACGGCGAGAGTGCCTTCAGGAGAAAGAAGGTATTTGTAGTCATGATCAAATATCTCTGCCCTGTATTTGCCATCATTATCCTGCTCAGCTCTGTTGCAAATGCACTTGGCTGGATAAAGATGTAGAATTATTATAAAAGGGAATGAGGTTCTCCCC
>ENA-ORTG01001821-ORTG01001821.1-human-gut-metagenome-genome-assembly--contig:-NODE-1821-length-18544-cov-3.907296_pt1 | contig 18544 bp, 12 predicted proteins | sample MGYA00241906_ERZ509176 | MGnify/ENA primary metagenome ERZ509176 (study PRJEB26280, sample SAMEA2338811) | human gut metagenome | biome: human gut; feature: human-associated habitat; material: faeces...
ATTTGACAAGAATGTCTAATAAAGTTACGGAAGCATCTTCCATGTCATTAACAATACTTTCAATCTTAGCAATACAGTAATTGTAGAATACTTGAAGAATCATGGCTACGATCAAACCACCCACGGTCGTGATCAATGCAACCTTGATACCTCCAGCCACCAATGACGGTTGGATATCTCCTGCTGCTTGAATCTTATCGAAGGCGTCGATCATACCGATTACAGTTCCCAAGAATCCTAACATCGGGGCCAATCCAATAAACAAACTAATCCAAGACATTCCTTTTTCCAAAAGTCCCATTTGAACAGAGCCGTATGATACAACTGATTTTTCAACCATATCAATTCCTTGATCATAGCGGCATAACCCTTGATAGAAAATACTTGCAATGGGGCCTCTTGTGTTGCGGCAAACTTCTTTTGCAGCTTCAACTCCACCGTTGTTTAATGCATCTTCAACACTTACAATTAATTTTTTCGTGTTGGTTGATGCCAAATTCAAATAGATAACTCTTTCAATAGCGATAGCCAAACCGAAGATCAAACACAAGATAACGAAGCTCATGAAGGCGGCACCTCCCTCGATGAATTTTTGTTTCAAGGCAGCGTGGAAAGAAGTACTTTCGATTTGTGATTCGTCTTCTAACACGGTAGGATCTGTCGTTTCCTCTTCTTCTTGATAAGTTTCTGTCGTTTCAGTGGTCTCTGTTTGAGTTGTTTCATTCTCTTGAGCCATTAGCATAGATGATGCTCCAATAGTAAGCATTCCTAAAACTGCTATTAGTGCAAATAATTTTCTCATGATCAATTTAACTGATTTTTAGTTTATTAATAATTAAAATTTAACTCTATAATATCTATTTAAGCTGTTTCGTTCTTGTTTTACACCGTGTGCCGGTTAAAATCGGGCACCAAGGTATAAAAAAAATGTTAAAATCCAATATATTTGGGGGATATTTCTCCCTTTAAGCCGTTATTTAAATATTTTTTTATTTCGTTAGTGTCTTTATATTTGCCCAGTACATACATCATTTTACATACGGCGGCCTCGGTGGTAATGTCGTGCCCACTGATGATTCCTGCGTTAAGTAGCTCTCTACTTGTTTCATACTTACCCATCTCGACACTCCCGCCTTGACATTGGGTGACGTTATACACGAAAATTCCCTTTGATAGTACTTCCTTAACCTTGTTAAGAAAAACTTTATTCGTGGGAGCGTTGCCTGACCCGTATGTTTCCAGTATGATTCCTTTTAACCCGGGAATCCCTGTTACCGCGTCAATCACTTCCGGTCTCATGCCCGGGAATATTTTCAATATGGCGATATTCGTGTCCACGTCACAGAATGCACTTACGGGTTCCGTTCGCGGGGTGTAATCGATTGCACTATAATCGTAATGAATATGTATCCCGATGTTTGCCAATGCCGGGTAGTTGAATGACTGGAAAGCATCAAAACTTTCCGCATTTATTTTTGTCGTCCGGTTTCCTCGGAATAGTTTATCCCCGAACAGGATGCAGACTTCCGGAACAATGGCCTTTTCTTGATCGTAAGCGGCTGCTATTTCAATGGCCGCGATCAGGTTTTCTTTCCCGTCCGTTCTGATTTTCCCGATAGGTAGCTGGGAACCGGTAAAGATCACGGGTTTGGTCAAGTTATTTAACATGAAACTCAAGGCTGCGGCCGAGTAGGCCATGGTGTCCGTTCCATGCAGGACAACAAATCCCCGGTAATCATCGTAATTCTTCAGGATGATTGAACAGAGGTCTTTCCACAATTGTGGTTGGAGATCTGAGGAATCTATGATTTCCGGTAAGGTGTAACTATCTATCGTGAATCCAAATTCTTTGATTTCCGGAACCTCGCAAGCGATCTGGTCAAAATTGAAAGGGCATAACGCCCCGGTTTCAGGGTCGTTTACCATCCCGATTGTACCTCCGGTATATATAATTAACACGGGTTTTGTCATACGCACTAAGTTAAAAACTAAAACATTACAAGCTTTAAGCTCCCTCTGCACTTTTCGTCAGTAAATTACCTGTCTGTATCTTTTCTATGAACAGTTCGCACTACTGACGTGCAAATTAAATAAATTCATTGCATTATTCGTTGTTATTTCCTCGACTTTTTTCGTGTCGATCCCTAGAATTTCAGCAATTTTAGCGGCTATACACGGAATATAACTACTTTCATTGCGTTTACCCCGGTAGGGAACGGGGGCAAGATAGGGAGCATCCGTTTCTAATACAAGGTGTTCTGCCCCGATTCTCCCCACGACTTCTGCCATGGATGATTTTTTGAAGGTAACGACACCACCGATCCCCAGTAGAAAACCTAAGTCTATTGCCCGACGGGCATCTTCTTCCGTGCCGGGGAAACAGTGGAATATGCCTTTCATGTTATAGTGTTGCCTTTTTAACACGGTAAATATTTCTATTAGCGAGTCTCTCGAATGGATGATGACGGGCAAGTCCATTTCCCTGGCGATGTTTAATTGTCGTTCGAAGACAATAATTTGTTCCTTGTAAAATGTTTTATCCCAGTAAAGATCAATTCCACATTCTCCGATTCCGTGTATTGTTTCTTGGCCTAATAATTTCTCGAAAAGTTGCATTTCCGTTTTGTAGGATTCGTTTACGGAAGTTGGATGAACTCCCAGTGTGGGATACATCATGTCCGGGCAGGCTTCTGCGAGTGATAACATGGATTGTCGGGTTGTGTTATCGATGTCCGGGAGAATGATTTGGTGAACGTCAGCTTCCCAAGCCCGTTGAATAACTTCTTCCCTGTCATTGTCGAACTCTTCGGCATAGATATGTGAGTGTGTATCTATAAACATATGTGCAATATAAATTTTGTTGTTTTTTCTTACCTGCAAAAGTAGTGAATTATATTCTTAAAGTTTGCCTTGGGCTTGTTTTGGGCTTACATCTGTTTGTTATTATAAAAATATGTGTTCGTTATCTCTTCGTTTCTAGAAACGAAGAGATAACGATACTATAACGAAAGGGTAACGAATGGATGTGAGACAATGTATTGATTATCAATTGATGTTGGGCGTGGATGGTATTTTTGAGAAATGGAGTTGAAAGAATGAGGTATGCATAAGCCAAAGTGGTGTGTTGAATTTACGATTGATTTATTACCGTGATAAAAGTTTGTTCGTTATCATATTTTTCAGTAGGTTTGCCTTTAGTAACGAAGGTTTTTGTATGGGTATAGTGGACAATGAAAAGTTGAAAATTGACGAACAGGTATTTAAAACGTTGTTTGATGAATTTTATCAAGCCTTGTGTGTTTTTGCGTCTACTTATTTGAAGGATGATTCCTTGTCAGCTGATATTGTCCAGGAAGGGTTTGTGAAATTTTGGAACAAACGGGAAGGGTTTGATAATTATTATAAGGTAAAGTCTTTTCTTTATACTACTGTACGGAATGATTGTTTGAATTATATGCGCGATCATAAGTTAAGACGGGAAGATCTTTCCGTGCTGGAATCCGTTGAATTTTATACAGAGACATTGGTAGAAGAAGAGGCCTATCGAATGTTTTATAATGCTGTGGAATCCTTACCTCACCAAACTCGTCAAGTGATTTTGTTGTCTCTGGATGGCTTGAAAAATAGCGAGATTGCCGGGCAACTGGGAATAGCTGAAAGTTCCGTACATACTCTAAAGAAGATTGCGTATAAAAAATTGCGGGAGATATTGCGAGAATATTATTATTTGGTTTTTATTTTCCTGTTGAGCAAATAGTTGATTTTTAGTGTTGTTTGTTTTTTTTTCAAAAAAGTGAATTCTTCGTTCCCCATAAATTCTGTTTTTCGTGTTGTAATAGCAAATAAATGGATCGTAAAAGTTTATGATGCGACGGTTTTAATCTTGATAATACACGGAAATAGAATTACGTGGCAAATAAATTGATATGGAACGAATGGACAAAAATAGTAAGAAATTGATGGATGACCCGTTTTTGTTAGCTTCTTGGATCGCAAAATCGATGGCCGGAGAATTGTCTGATGAAGAATTGCAATTATTGGATGAGTGGCGAATGGCTTCAGGGCGAAACCGTCGGTTGTATGACCGAATCGTCAGTCGGGAAGGGTGGGAATCGAAACAAAAACATTTCACGGCTTTTGATAAAGTATCCGGTTGGCAGGGATACTCGAAAAAATTAAAGAAAACAGAGAAAAAAGCGATACGCTGGCGTGTGTTTTTACGTTACGCGGCAGTTTTGTTGATCCCCTTGGGCGCTGCTGTTTATGGCGTTCGCGGGCATTACGCCGGAGGAAACGCTGGATTTGGTGCTGTGCGACCCTGATGGCGACGGGATGCACGGCGCTGTTCAGCTGCGTCAGGAATTGGCGGATTATCAGCGCATCTGGGCGTCCCGGACGTATATCGGCACGGGGAACCCTGCCTTCCAGACCGAAATCAACCTCCGCACATGGTGCGACCCGTTGCCCATGAACGCGAAAACGCTCGCGGACTGGACGCAGGACGAAAAGCAGGATGCCCTGCTCTGTCAGGCACTTTTTCCGGCGGATACCGCGTCTCTTGACCTCCGGCAGGGCTTCCATGACCACCCCGAACTCGCGCGCGTGGCGTTCGCAGCGATGCTCAGCGAATGCGAAAACGACCCCGATGATGCCATGCACCGCACGCTTGATGAGATTCAGTCCGCCTTGAATGCGGGCGAGGAAGTCCGCGTTGTGCTGGCTGGTTCGCTCTGCGGCGGCACGGGCGCGGCGGGCATTGAAAGTGTCGCAGCCCTCCTCCAGAACCGCTTCGGGCAGAATGACAATTTCCGCATGGCCGCGGTGCTGATGCTCCCTTGCGCCGACGGGGAATCGCCCGCGCGCGCACAGGCGGCGTTGGAGAGAATCAGCATAGAAAACGCCCTCCAAACTGTCTGCCTGATTGGACTTCCGCAGAGTGCGCAATCCTCCGGCGGCAACGATTTGCCCCGCCTGACTGACTGGCTTGGCGCGTACTGCATGGATGTGCTGCTGCACCGCCCGACGTGGCTGACGGGCACATTCACGGTACAGAGCGCAGACGGCGCGGCAAATTGGGCGCTGTTCGGCAAGGGGGATGAACGTTATCGCGTGGCGTTTGGCGGATTGCTCAAAGGCGCGCTGCTCTGGCAGCGGAAGATTCTTCCGACGCTGGAAAAACGGCTTGCGAAGGGGAATGCGCTCAAAAGCGGGTGGATTGGCTGGTATCCGCATTATTTCCGCGGCGCGGCGGAGAATATCGAGGATGTTCGCGCCGATGCACAGGCCATTGACCGCCTGACGCAGGTCGCGCTGCTGTATCTGGCGGGCATCATCCGTTCGCTGCCGCTGGATCTGCGCTATGCGTCCGTGCTGGAAACGGCGCGGGAGCAGGGCAGGGAACATTATGATATGCAGATTCGCCGCGCGGGGGAGCTGGCCGTTCTGCGCTACGATGCCGAGCAGAACGGAATGCAGGAGGACAACGACGTCCACCGCGAAAACGCCGACACCGACCCGGAAGCGGCGGCGGCGCTGGAACGCATTGCGCGGATGGCGGAGAGCATACAGAACGAGGACTCCGTGCAGAAAACGTTCAACCGACAAATGGGCGGTCAGGCGGCAATGAAAATGGTGCTGGATGCGCTGGAAAAGGCGGAGAGCGAGAATGACCGTCTGATTCGCGACTACGCTGAGGCGATTCGCCGCATTGCGCAGGCGGAAGCTGTCGTCAAGCCGTCCGAGCGCTTCCGCATTGACGACGCGAAGACGAAGCTCAAGCGCATGGAACGCCACAAGCAGATGACGGCGGGCATGTGCGAGATGCTGCGCCACGACGCGCAGGAGATGCGCGATGGTCAGCTGCGGTTCGAGAAGCCGACGCTGATCTCCGCCGCGCCGGAGAACGGGCTGTTTTTGCAGGAAGCGATGGATCGGCTGCTGCGCGGCGAAAAAGAAGGGCGGAAGGAACTCGCAGCGTGGTTCCCCGTCTTGGTTCAGGGCGGCAAAACGGCGGATTTGCGCAGGACGATGAAGCAGCTGGGGCGCGGGGCGAAGGAAAAGGATGCGCCCGCTGTGCAGCTGCTGCTTGTTGCCATGGAAACCGCCATGCAGGAGGAAAACGCATGAGCAAACTGCTTTTTCTGCCCGATCGAAACGGCAGGGAGAAGGAATCGGAGGGGGCAGGGCTTGTCCGGCTGAGCGCCGATACGTCGGAAATGGCGGCGCTGGCGAAGCGGATGGTCATCCGGCAGGAAACAGACGAAATCACCCCCGACGCGGCATATCAGGGCGCAATGGCGCTGGCGCTGCTGCTGGACAGCTGGCAGGGGACAGATGTGCGCCTTGCAGTGCGGACGATTGACGCGCAAAAGTCGCGCTTTGCAGCGTGGGTGATGGCGGCGCGTCCGATGGAGCAGCGCAATCAGCCGATCCGCCTGCCGATGCTTGTCAAAGATCAGCAGGAAGCGCTGCTGGGGCTTGTGGACGCGGAAAACGGCTTGACGCTCGCAGCGCAGATGGGCGACATCTGGGACATGCTGCCGGAACGCGCAACGTGGGTGAATCGGGAGGATAAGTGCTTCGGCAGCCCACTGCCGCTGCTGAACGAGGTGGACTGCGATCTGCTGCTCCGCCGCCTGCACCGGATGAATCTGCCGGGCGACCGCGCGAAGTCCTTCCGGGCGGCGCTGAATCAGCGGCTGACGCAGGAGCGCGAGATGCTCTCCCATAGCGAGGAAGAAACGCTGGCACGGCTGGCGATTCGCGCGCAGGCAGCGCTGGGGATGATGAAAGTGCCGGGTTTTGCGGTGCTGGAAGAAAATTCGCTGACGGACACGGAAAACTCGCTGATGCAGTGCTTCACGGCGGAAACGGTCGGGGCGAGCGAGGCGCTTAAACGTCAGCAGGTGCTTTTGTGGCACGGCAAGGCGTTCGGGCGCAGCAGCAAGGTACTGGGCTGGACGGACACAAACTGGCCGGACGAGGCGGAGACGCTGAATGGCGTGGAGCAGGAAATTGCTCTGATGGCGGACGGCTCGGTTTGGTGGAACAAGAAGCTGGCGGATGCGCTGAATGCGTACCTGCGTGAGCGGAGCGACAAGGCGCTTTTGCCCGCGGCGCGTGAATACCTGACGCTGGTCAAGGGGCAGGCGGAGCAGAATGCGCGGCAGGTGCAGGGCACGGTGACGCTGCAATTCCCGTGGCGGGCGGACAGCGGCGCGGTGCAGTCGCTCCTGCAGGAAGCCTTGGGCGACGGCTGGCAGGAAGCCGCGAAGCAGCCGTTTTCGCAGCGCCTGACGTGCCTGACCGGGGTGCAGCTCGGCGACCAGGCCTTGCGCACCTGCTGCATTCTCGAAAACGCGACGATGCTGCCGCCGCTGTCTATGGAAATGGCGAAAACGATCGCGGAGAACCCGACCGCACTGGCGCTGGATGCTTTCCGCTATCAGGTGGAGGAAGACGGCAGCGTCACCGCGTCGTATCTGCTCAGGGCGCGGGGCGAAGTGCGGTTTGTGCGCACCTACGCGCCGGACGAGCAGCTGTACCTGGAAAACCCGCCGATGGTGGCGGTGTACCCGTGTGCGCCGATGGCGTTCTGGCATCAGTATCAGGTGCTGGTGAAGGGCGGCGACGCAAAGGTGTGCGCGCTGTCCGACGGGCAGTGGCAGGGCGTGGAAAATCGGGAAAACTGGACGGCGTTGCTGACGGCGCAGTACCCATCCTGCTTGACGCTGGAAAAGGACGGCGAGAGCCTCGGCGCACTGCCGAACATCCTCGATAAAGAGCCGGACGCGGGCGGAAATCAGCCTGCGATTGCGTCCATTGACCTCGGTACGGCGGTCACAGCGGTGACGCTGTCCATCGGCGGACGGGAGATTCCGGCGACGCACCGTCCGCTCCTGCGGATGCTGCTGACCCTATCCGACACGCCGATGGACGACATGATGACGAGCCTGACGATGACGGCAAACCTCATCCCGACGGCGGTGGTGCTGACGGGCGCGGGCGATGTGCCGGGTCGGGACGGCTATGTGTACCGCCCGGCGGACATGGCTGCGCTGGCGGCGAAGGAGGAAAATCGTCTGCTGACCGGCGCCGAAGAAGCCGACGGCGACGGCGCCCGAGAGGCAGAAGCTCATCCAGAGGGTGGCGACGCGGCGGGCGTTCGGGCGCGGACACTGCTGATTCAGCAATTGATGCTGGATACGGCGCTAAGTGCCGTCTTGCAAGGCGCGGGAAGCCTGTCGTGGCGCATTGCCATGGAGGATGACATGGGCGAAGGCGGACGGCGCGCGGTGCTGGATGCGGCGGAAAGCGGCGCGGCGGCGGCGACGATTGCATCCGGGCTTGCGCCCGTCCCCGGCACGGAGCGCGTTTCGTGGACGCCGGAGACGGCGGCGCTGGGGGCGTACCTGCGCGGCGAGGGCGGAATCCACGGCGGATGTGCGGCACTGGACATTGGCGCGGGCAGCATCCGCGCGGCGATCTATCTGCAGAACCGCACGACCCCGGAGCGCAGCGCGAACATCCCGTATGGCACGCAGCTGACGCTCTACGAGACGTACGCGAATCACCCGGAACGTATCGAATATGATTTTGGCGGCTGCTCAATGGGGAGCTTATCGCTGGCGAAAGATGCGCTGACGGCGGCGTTCTCCGTTGCGTCGGATACGCAGGCGCACGTCGGCAAAACGTGCATGATGCTCGACCTCCTGCTGACTGAGAACGCCGCGCCGCTGGCGATGCACTTGAACGCGCGCGCAAACGCCGGGCAGGTGACATTCTTACAGAGCGTAGCGGCGGAATATCTGGCAGGGGCCCTGTTCGCTGCGGGTCTGCTGACGGCGGACGTGCAGGCGGATTCGATGCAGAATCACTATCTGCCCGCGTCGCTGCCGGTAGCGCTGACGGGCGGAGGAGCGCTTCTTGTGAACCAGCTGCCGTCGGGAATGGTGGGCAAGCTGAACCAGTTCGTATCCGTCGCAACGGGGCGGACGTATGCGGCGGGAAACATCCAAGTGCAGCTGATGCGCGAGGGCAAATGGGCGCTGAGCCGGGGGCTAAGTGCGCTGAAAACGCTGGAAATTCCGCCGGAAACGCCGGACTTGACGCGGCATCAGTCCTTCTCCGAGCAAATGCTGCACCTGATGCAGACGCTCTGCACAGTCTGTCCGGCGCACATGTGGCTGCTGCATCCGGGACTGTTTGACAGCATGGGGCGGATGACGCCCGCGGGCATTGACACAGTGCGGCGTGTTTCTGCGCGCACCTACGGCGCGGACGACGATATGCCCGCATCGGTGATGCAGTTCCTTTCGGAGCTGCGGAGGTCGCCGATTGTCGCGGATCAACTGACACCGCCGGGAAACTGATTTTTGCACAACAAAACCCGCGCTTCGGCAGGAATGCATCCTGTCAAAGCACGGGTTTTTGATTCGCTTTATTCCACCAATTTGAACCCTTGTTCCTTTAACTTTGCCTTAATTTCCTCAATCTGCGCAAAATCACGCGTTTCCATACTAATCCGCAGCAAGCAGCTCGTCACCGCATATGCCGCGTCCGACCGTTCATGCGTCACGCCCACAATGTTCGCGCCGCACTCCGAAATCACCTGCGTTACGCCCAGCAGCTGCCCCGGCTTATCGTCCAGCGCAATCGTCAGCAGGCAGTTGCGCCCTTCGCGCTGCAAACCGCGCGTGATGACGCGGCTCAAAATGTTCACGTCAATGTTGCCGCCGGAAATCAGGCAGCAGACCTTTTTGCCGGCAATCGGCAGCTTGCCGAACATGGCTGCAGCGACCGTGACTGCGCCCGCGCCTTCTGCGACCAGCTTCTGCTTTTCCATCAGCGCCAGAATCGCCGCGGCGATTTCGTCCTCGCTGACCGTGACAACCTCGTCAACGTACTTGCGCACCATGTCAAGCGTAATATCGCCGGGGTGCTTGACTGCGATGCCGTCGGCAAATGTGCGTACACTGTCAAGCGTGATGGCTTCTCCGGCTTCCAGCGAGCGCTTCATGCTGGGGGCGTTCTCCGCCTGCACGCCGTAGACTTTTACCTTGGGGTTTAGCGATTTGATGGCGCACGCGACGCCGGAAATCAGCCCGCCGCCGCCGATGGGGCAGACGACCGCGTCCACATCAGGCAGCTGATCGAGGATTTCCAGACCGATTGTGCCCTGACCGGCGATAACCTCCTCATCGTTGAAGGGGTGGATGAAGGTCATGCCGGTTTCCTGCTGCAGCTGACAGGCGTAGTTGTAAGCGTCGTCATACGCGCCCTTGACGAGGCAGACCTCCGCACCGAGGGCTTTGGTGGCTTCGACCTTGCTGATAGGCGCGCCGTCGGGCATACAGACAATCGCCTTGATGCCCATGCGGGACGCGGCGAGCGCGACACCCTGCGCGTGGTTGCCCGCGGAGCAGGCAATAATGCCGGCTTTGCGCTGTTCCTCGTTCAGCTGGCTGATTTTATAATATGCGCCGCGCAGTTTGAACGAACCGGTTAACTGGAGGTTTTCGGTCTTGAGGTAGAGGTCGTAGCCCTGCGAGAGCTTCGCGGCGTAGATGACGTCAGTCTTGCGGGCGACAGGCTTCAGGACGTAGGCTGCATGGTAGATTTTATCGAGCGTCAGCATGGTGGTGAAATCTCCTTTGTGAAAGGATATTGATGGGGAAAGGTTGCTTTGCTTGATTGACTTGGAAAAGGAAATGTGCTTTTTTGTGGCAGGGGGAATCGCCTCTGCGGAGGCGACCAAAGGGCTTTCCGATCGCCCTTTGGAAACCTTCGGTCGCCACTAACGGAGTTGACTTTCTTCGTTGCAGGGGGACGCGCCTGCGGGCGCGCAAGGGGGCAGCGAAAACAGACGAAGTCTGCGGTCGCCCCCTTGACCCCTTCGGCGCGGTCACTCCCATGTTACTTGGTTTGTATTGCGGCTTGGGTTACGTTTGTAATCCTGCAATATAATTGATGAACTGCTGTGCGGTACGACCAGAAACACCGCCGTGGCGGATTTCCCAGCGGTTCGCGGCTTGCAGAAGCTCGTCTTCGGTCAGGGTCAAGCCGTCGGGGAGGCGCGCGGCGATGCCTTTCACGATGTCGTGGTACTGCTGGCGGTTCGGGCTGACGTAGCAGATGGCGCAGCCGAAACGCGCCGCCAGCGACAGCTTCTCTTCCATCGTGTCCGAACGGTGGATATCGCCGTTGTGTTCCATGTCGTCGCGGTCCTTCCACGTCTCTTGGACGAGGTGACGGCGGTTGGACGTCGCGACAATCAGCACATTCGCCGGGCGCGTCTCCACACCGCCCTCAATGACGGCTTTCAGAAACTTGTACTCCACTTCGTGTTCCTCGAACGACAAATCGTCGATGAAAATCATGAAGCGGTAGTTGCGGTTCTTGATTTTCGCAATCACTTGCGATAAAAGCCCAAACTGGTGCTTGTAGATTTCAATCATCCGCAAGCCGCGGTCAGCGTATTCGTTCAGAATCGCCTTGACGGAGGTGGATTTGCCTGTGCCTGCGTCGCCATAGAGCAGCACGTTGTTCGCCGCGCGCCCCGACACGAACGCTTCCGTGTTCTGTCGAAGCTCCTTCTTCTGCGGCTCATAGCCAATCAGGTCGGAGAGCAGGACAGAATCAATGTTGTTGATGGCGTTGAGCGTAAACGAGCCGTTTTCATCCTCCTGAATGCGGAATGCCCTGTTCAAGCCGAACATGCCCACGCCGCAGTCACGGTAGTGCGCCGTCACGAGGTCGAAAATCTCGTTCTCGTCCTTTGCGCCTGCGATGGCGGCGGACAGCGCCCGCACCTTTTCTGATACCGTGCGGTAGTACATCTGCGCCTTTTTCGGGATGGCGGTGTAATTCTCCAGCACGGTAAAGCAGTCGATGCCCAAATCCTGCTCGATGGGCGCGAAATCGAAGTCAAACAGGCGCTTGAAAACGGCAAAATCCGCCTTGGCGAAGTGGTTGACGCTGCCGTCGCTTGCGCCGACCCGCTCACAAGTCAGCGAGAAGCTGTTCTCGTTCATCATCAGCACGAACGTCAGGTAGTCATGCCACAGATTGCAGTTGAAGCCGTAGCGCGTCGCTAAATCCAGCAGACGCTTGACCTGCTGATAAATGCGCGACACCAGCACCGGCTTTTCGCATTCGCCGTGCGCCCAGTCGGAGAAAATGCCGGACAGTTGGCGCAGGATGCTGTCCTCGCCCAGATTGGAGTAGAGCAGCAGCTGCGATACCTCTCGATACATAGATTATCCTCTTACAGGCGCGCAAGAATGGCGTCCGTCATTTCGGTGCAGGTCAGCGGCTGAATGTCCGACTGTCCGACGATATCCGCCGTGCGCAGCCCGTCGTTCAGGGCGGCGTCCACCGCGCGCTCGATGCAGTCTGCCTCGTCCGCCATGTCGAAGGCGTAGCGCAGCATCATGGCGGCGGAGAGAATGGTGGCAATTGGGTTCGCTTTGTTCTGCCCGGCAATATCCGGCGCAGAGCCGTGAATCGGCTCATACAGTCCGCGCTTCGTCGCGCCCAGAGACGCGCTCGGCAGCATCCCGATGGAGCCGGTAATCTGGCTCGCTTCGTCGGAGAGAATGTCACCGAACATGTTGCTTGTCACGACGACATCGAACTGGCTCGGACGACGGACAAGCTGCATGGCGGCGTTGTCCACCAGCATATCACTGACGGTCACGTCCGGGTACTCCTGCGCAATCCGGTGCACCGTCTCGCGCCACAGCCGGGATGTTTCCAGCACGTTCGCCTTGTCGATGGAAATCACGTTCTTGCGGCGCTTGCGGGCGGCGTCAAATGCGGCGCGGGCAATGCGCTCGATTTCCATGACGCTGTACCGCTCGGTGTCGTAGGCCTCTGCGCCATACTGCCCCTCGCGGCGGCCACGTTCGCCAAAGTAAATGCCACCGGTCAGCTCGCGCACCATCATCAGGTCAAAGCCCTGTGCCACGATGTCTGAACGCAGGGGGCATTCGTCCTTCAAGGCGGGATACAGCTTCGCCGGGCGCAGGTTCGTGTACAGCCCCATGGCGGCGCGGATGCCGAGAAGCCCCTTTTCCGGGCGCAGATTCGCAGGTTGACTGTCCCACTTCGGGCCGCCGACCGCGCCAAGCAGCACGGAATCCGACGACAGGCAGCCGTCAATCGTCTCCTGCGGCAGGGGATTGCCCGTTTCGTCAATCGCCGCGCCGCCAATCAGATAGCGGGTGAAGGTGAATGTATGTCCGAACTTTTCCGCAACGGCTTCCAGCACTTTCACGGCGCTGTCCACGATTTCCGGGCCGATGCCGTCGCCGCGCAGCAGAGCAATATGCTTTTCCATTTTATTCCGCCTCCATGTTCTGCTGACGTGCCTTCAAATAGGAGAGAAGCCCACCGTGCGCAATAATCTTCTGGATAAAGGGCGGGAAAGCCGTCGCGTGGTATGTTTTCCCGGTCGTTTCATCAGTGATGGTGCCGGTCGTAAAATCAACCGATACTTGGTCGCCGTTTGCAATCTCCGCCGCCGCTTTGGGGCACTCCAGAATCGGGAAGCCGATGTTGATGGCGTTGCGGTAGAAAATGCGCGCGAAGCTCGGCGCAATGACGCAGGAGACGCCGCACGCGCGGATGGCAATCGGCGCATGTTCGCGGGAGGAACCGCAGCCGAAGTTCGCGCCGCCGACGATGATGTCCCCCGGCTGCACCTTCTGCGCAAAGGTTGCGTCAATGTCCTCCATGCAGTGCTTCGCAAGCTCATCGGGCGAGGGGGCGTTCAGGTAGCGCGCGGGGATAATCACGTCCGTATCCACGTTGTCGCCGTATTTGTAAACCTTGCCGCTGGGCATGTTACTGCGCCTCCTTTGCAATGTCACCCGGGTCTGCGACGCAGCCCATGATGGCGGATGCCGCCGCAACCGCGGGGGATGCCAGAACCACTTCGCTCTTGACGTGCCCCATGCGCCCGACGAAGTTGCGGTTCGTCGTCGCGACGGCGCGTTCGCCCTCGCACATGCAGCCCATGTGTCCGCCGAGGCAAGGGCCGCATGTCGGCGTGGACACGGCGCAGCCCGCTTCGATGAAGATTTCGGTCAAGCCTTCCTTGATGCAGTCCAGTGACACCTGCTGCGTCGCCGGAATGACGATGCAGCGCACGCCGTCATGCACATGATGCCCCTTGAGGATTTCCGCCGCCTGCCGCAAATCGCTGATGCGCCCATTGGTGCAGCTGCCGATGACGACCTGCTGAATCGGCAGCCCCTTCACTTCGCTGACGACCTTGGTGTTGCTGGGCAGGTGCGGCAGGGAGACGGTCGGTTCAAGCGCGGAGAGGTCAATCTCCACCGTGCGCTCGTATTCCGCGTCGGGGTCGGCTTCATATGCCGTCCACGGACGGTCAACACGCCCGAAAACGTACTCAACCGTCTTTTCGTCCACCGGGAAAATGCCGTTCTTGCCACCTGCTTCAATCGCCATATTTGCAATCGTGAAGCGGTCGTCCATGGTCAGATTGCTCACGCCCTCGCCCGTGAACTCGATGCTCTTGTACAGCGCACCGTCCACGCCGATCAAGCCAATCAGGTGGAGGATAACGTCCTTGCCGGAGACGTAGGGGCGCATTTTGCCCGTCAGCACCACTTTGATGGCGCTTGGCACGCGGAACCAGTTTTCGCCCGATGCCATGCCCGCCGCCATATCGGTCGAGCCGACACCGGTCGAGAACGCGCCGAGCGCGCCGTAAGTGCAGGTGTGGCTGTCCGCACCGATAATCAGTTCTCCCGGCGCGACGATGCCCTTTTCCGGCAGCAGCGCATGTTCAATGCCGACCTGCCCGACGTCGAAAAAGTGGGTAATCTGGAATCGGCGGGCGAAATCGCGCGCGGTCTTGCACAGCTGGGCGGACTTGATGTCCTTGCACGGCGTGTAGTGGTCCAGCACGATGGCGATTTTATCCTTGTCGAACACGCGAGTGAAGCCGGCTTTGTCAAACACGCTGACGGCGACGGGAGTCGTTACGTCGTTGCCGAGCACGAGGTCGAGCTTCGCCTCAATCAGGTCGCCCGCTTTGACTTCGGGCAGCCCCGCGTGGGCGGCGAGGATTTTTTGCGTCATGGTCATTCCCATGGATTTACACTTCTCCCTTCGCGCGCCGCGCAGCATAGGCACGGAGCTTGTTCATGGCGCTGATGTAGGCGCGCACGGATGCTTCGACGATGTTGGTGTGCAGCCCGCGCCCGGAGAACGTGCGGTTGTCACAGCTGAGCTTGACCGACACGTCGCCCATGGTGTCCTTGCCGGGGGAAATCGAATTGATGCGGTAGAGGTCGAAGGAATGCTCGACGGGGCGGATAATCTGGTCAATCGCCTCAAACGCGGCGTCAACCGGACCGTCGCCGGAGCAGACGGCTTCAAACTGCTGCCCGTCCAGTTCCAGCCGGACGACGGAGGTCGAAGTCGTCATGTTGGAGGTATGCACCGCGAACCACATCAGCTTGTAGCCGTCCACCTCAGCATCGTCTGTCGTGGTGGAGTGGGTGACGATGGCGAGAATGTCCTGGTCGGTGACGTTCTTCTTCTTGTCGCAGAGGACTTTGAACTCCTCGAAGCAGCGCGCAAGCTCTTCGTCCGGCAGCTCGTACCCCATTTCCTTCAGCCGCGCGGCGAAAGCGTGCTTGCCGGAGTGCTTGCCCAGCACGATGTTGTCCATGCGGATGCCGACGGATTCGGGCGTGAGAATCTCGTAGGTCTTCTTGTTCGCCAAAACACCGTGCTGGTGGATGCCGCTTTCGTGCCGGAAGGCGTTGACGCCGACAATCGGCTTGGTCAGCGGTGCGCTCTGGCCGATGATGTTGTAGACGGTCTTGCTCGCGCGGGCAATTTGCGTCGTGTCGATGCGGCAGGGCGTGTCGCCGAAAATGTCCGGGCGTGTGCGCATCGCCATCACGACTTCTTCCATCGCGGTGTTGCCCGCGCGTTCGCCCAGCCCGTTGATGGTGCATTCAATCTGCCGTGCACCGCCCAAAACGCCCGCGAGGGAGTTCGCAACCGCCATGCCGAGGTCGTTGTGGCAGTGGACGGAAAATTCCACCTTGTCGCTGTTCTCCACGCCCGCCATCACGTCTTCAATCAGCTTGCGCATTTCGTCCGGCGTGGTATAGCCGACGGTGTCAGGCAGGTTGATGACGGTCGCGCCGTTCTTGACGGCGGCATTGACGACCTGAATCAGGAAATCGGTATCCGAGCGAGTGGCGTCCTCGCAGGAGAACTCGATGTTGCTGGTGTACTGCTTGGCGTACTTGACCATTTCTGCCGTGCGCGTCAGCACCTGTTCGGGGGTCATTTTGAGCTTATACTCCATGTGGAGCGGCGACGTGGCGAGGAAAACGTGGATGCGCGGGTCGGCAGCATTCTTGACGGCTTCCCATGCGCAGTCAATGTCCTTCTGTGTCGCGCGGGCGAGGGAGGCGACGGAGCAGTCGCGCACCGTCTCCGCGATGGTCTTGACGCTCTCAAAGTCGCCGGGGGAGGAAATTGCGAAGCCGGCTTCGATAACATCCACCTTCAGGCGCTCCAGACACTTCGCTACCTCGATTTTTTCCTTCAGATTCATCGAGCAGCCGGGCGACTGTTCGCCGTCGCGCAGTGTCGTATCAAAAATCTTAATCTGATTCATGCGCGGAAAACCATCCTTTCAAACAGTGCGGGGACTGTAAATAGTGGAAATAACGAGTGATTATAATCAGCTTTATTCGAGAATTGCGCCCTTATCCGCAGAAGATACCAGCTTCGCGTAGCGCGCCAGATACCCCGTTTTCACCTTCGGTTCGGGGCAAACCCACGCTGCTTTCCGCTTTGCCAGCGTCTCCTCATCCACCTTCAATTCAATTGTGCACTTCGGAATATCAATCGCGATTCGGTCGCCCTCTTCCACCAGCGCAATCAGTCCGCCCGCGGCGGCTTCCGGGCTGATATGCCCAATTGACGCGCCGCGCGTCGCGCCGGAGAAACGCCCGTCAGTCAGCAGGGCGACGCTTTCGCCTAAGCCCATGCCGCAAATTGCGGAGGTAGGGTTCAGCATCTCGCGCATCCCCGGCCCACCCTTCGGGCCTTCGTAGCGAATCACAACCACGTCGCCCGGCACAATCTTCCGGGCGTAAATCGCGGCGATTGCGTCCTCTTCGCTGTCGAACACGCGCGCAGGGCCTTCATGTACCATCATTTCCGGCGCAACGGCGCTCTGCTTGACGACGCAGCCGTCTTTTGCCAGATTGCCCTTCAAAACGGCAATGCCGCCGCTGGTAGAATACGGGTTGTCAACCGGGCGGATGATGCGCTCGTCGCGGTTGATGACGCCTTCGAGGTTCTCCGCCATTGTCTTGCCTGTGCAGGTCATCACCGACGTGTCGAGCAAGCCCTTCTTCGTCAGCTCCTTCATCACGGCGAGGACGCCGCCCGCGCGGTCGAGGTCTTCCATGAACGTATCACCCGCCGGCGCAAGGTGGCAAAGGTTCGGGGTGTGGGCGGAAATCTCATTCGCGTGGTCAAGGTTGATGGTCACGCCTGCTTCGTGCGCGATGGCGGGCAGGTGGAGCATCGTGTTCGTGGAGCAGCCGAGCGCCATGTCAACGGTTTCAGCGTTGTTGAACGCGGCAGGGGTCATGATGTCGCGCGGGCGGATGTTCTTCTCCACCAGCGTCATAATCTGCATCCCGGCGTGCTTGGCGAGGCGCAGACGCGCGGAGTACGGCGCGGGAATCGTGCCGTTGCCCGGAAGCCCCATGCCCAGCGCTTCGGTCAGGCAGTTCATGGAGTTTGCGGTGTACATGCCAGAGCAGCTGCCGCAGGACGGGCAGGCGTTTTCCTCATAGTTGCGGACGCCGTCGTCATCCAGCGTGCCTGCCTTGTATGCGCCGACTGCCTCGAACATGTGGCTCAGACAGGTGCGGCGGCCGTCGGTCAGGTGTCCAGCGAGCATCGGGCCGCCCGAAACGAAGATGGTCGGGATGTTCAGCCGCGCCGCCGCCATCAGCAGCCCCGGCACGTTCTTATCGCAGTTAGGAATCATCACTAAACCGTCAAACTGGTGGGCGATGGCCATTGCTTCAGTGGAATCAGCAATCAAATCGCGGGTGACGAGGGAGTACTTCATGCCGACGTGCCCCATGGCGATCCCGTCGCAGACGGCAATCGCGGGGAAGAGAATCGGCGTGCCGCCCGCCGCGCGGACGCCCGCTTTGACGGCTTCGGCGATTTTGTCCAGATTCATATGCCCGGGGACGATTTCATTATAGGAGGAAACGACACCGATGAGCGGCTTGCGGATTTCCTCATCGGTCAGACCGAGGGCATAGAGCAGCGAGCGGTTGGGGGCGCGTTCCACGCCCTGCTTGATGTTTTCGGACAGCAAGGTAATTCCCTCCTGATGTTGCACTATTTCCAGATTCGCCTGCGCCATCTGCTTGCGAATTTTCCGTTCTGGCGCATTCTCATCTGGAAATAGTGCTATGTTTTGTGAAGCGCTTTTGCCGGGTCATGCCCCGGCGGGAGC
>ENA-ORTG01001827-ORTG01001827.1-human-gut-metagenome-genome-assembly--contig:-NODE-1827-length-18510-cov-3.008724_pt1 | contig 18510 bp, 15 predicted proteins | sample MGYA00241906_ERZ509176 | MGnify/ENA primary metagenome ERZ509176 (study PRJEB26280, sample SAMEA2338811) | human gut metagenome | biome: human gut; feature: human-associated habitat; material: faeces...
CGACGGCCAGCAGAACAAAAATCGCCCGGGCGGCCTGCCCATGCGCATCGACACCTTCACCCCGCACCAGCTCCGCCATACCTTCTGCACTCTGATGTACTTTGCCGGTGTGGACGTCATGACCGCCCGCGACCAGATGGGCCACAAAGACATCTCGGTCACGCTTGGCATCTATACCGCCCTCGACAAAAAATTCAAGAAGAAGAAAATAAACCGGCTGGACACTTACCTCAAAAAGTCCTGTACACAGTCCGGCTGACTTGTTTCTTGCCCTTTTTGACTTGCATCTTGACTTGCATTTCAAAAAAACTTTCCGGGAAATTAGGGCAATTAGCGCCCACATTCCCCTCCGAAGGCTATCTTCCAGCCAAACAAAAATCCCCGAAAAGCCAGGCGCGAAGCCACTTTTCGGGGATTTTACTTTGGAGCTACTGATCCGATTCGAACGGACGACCTGCTCATTACGAGGACGTCAATATATCAAAATTTCTATCATATATACGTTAAAATAGAAACTGTTTGACTTGCATTTGACTTGCATGTCGATTTTTTTGATGTCCCGAATTACTCTCTTTTTTCTCCGCGGAATCGGCTCAAAATCCCGATCCGCCAATTTTATTCAAATATGCACGTCTGCTCCGCTGGGCGTCTTACTTCATCACCCTCTTCTTCGCCCTCTCATACTCCTCATCGCCTGCCAGTGCGGCCTGGGTGAAGCTGTTGTTCTTCCACCATGCGGCCAGTGCTGCACCGACGGTGAAGCCGGTGGAGATCATCTGCTCGAGCTGGGCGTTGTCGATGGGCAGTACAGACTTGCCCGCTGCGCTGAGCAGCTGATTTGTCAGGGCGAGGCCCAGCGCTGCGGTACGGGTCAGAGTACCGGCGGAGACGGTACGGTTGGTAATGATATGTGCGTTCACGGCTCAATTCCTTTCTCTTGTATGTTCGTTTGCTTCTAAATCGGCGATGCGGTGGTTTGCCACCTTCATCTGCTCTTCCAGCACGGGGACGCGCTGGGCGAAGTTGTTGTGCGCCCGCACCTCGCGGGTCAACTCCTCAAGCTTGGTATCTGTGACAGCCTGACTGCGGCTGTTGGCGATGAGTACGCCGATGAGAGTCACGGCCCCGGTGATAAGCGCTGCGAGAACAGTCTCCATCGGTCTCACCCCTTCCATCTGGACTTATTCGTCCGGGTGTCGATATGTACCCAGCCGGTCATGCGCTTGGGATGCTTTGCATCCTTCGGGTACCGCCCGATGCCGCCGCGCCCGGAAAGCAAGGTCTCAGCGTAGGCGGCGACAGTCGCCACCGGCACACCTTCGACGTAGAAGTCCGCTGCCCGGCCCAGCAGGTGCTGGCTCGACTTGCTGCCGCCCACGGCGGCATTATGTTCGGCGGTGCGGTAGCCGCTGGTGATATGTACCGGTTTGCCGAAGTGCTCCCGGATGCACTGCAGCAGCACCACCAGCTCGTCGTCGATGAGGACGACGTCGCTGCCCTTGCAGGCGAACTCGCGGACGCGGAAGCTGGGCGAGAGCTGCCGGGTGGAGTCGCGGGTCATGGAATATTCACGAATCGACATCCTTATCCCTCCACTCAATACTTCTTCCCGCAGATCTCCTCGAAATCCGCCTTGGTGATGATGCCCTTGCGGACATACACCCGCAGCATCGCCTCAGAGATGCGGCCCTGCGTCCAGCGCTCGGTCAGTCTTTCCTTGTTGCTCATAACTTCGTTCTCCTTTCTCATTCTGCGTCCGGCAGGCTCAGCGCCACCATGTCTTCCAGAGCGTCCGCAATGCGGGTCTGGTCGGAGACGCCGGCGTCTGCCATGGGCGGGTTATCCTCGAACGCCTCGATGGCGGCCAGATAGTCCTCGTCGGTGGTGCAGCTGCTGAAATCGCAGCCCGCCTTGCGGTAACGCTCCACCTCATCGTCGAAGACCAGCGCGACGCTGCCGTTGATGATGCCGCCGCCCACGATCATCTTGGTGTAGCGGCCCCACTGGTAACGGTCCAGCCACTGCTCAGCGGTGAGCTTCTCGCCCACCGGGGTGATGACGTCAGATTTGTTGTCGTAAATTTTGTATCGTGCCATTTTGATTTCTCCTTTCATTACGCCGAATAGACATCGACGACATCCTGATATTTGTCTGCCGTGCTACTGATTTTTGAGATACCGCCTGCGAACAGCGCATAATCTCCAATTACAGCAGATGCAAGGCCATACCGTCCGACACTCAAGTCTGGCATAGTCGTCTTGGTTAACGCGGTGTTGTATGCATCCACCGTTGCCACATAGGCTGCATCGCTTTTGCCTTTATAGCCACCTGCAAACATTGCGTATTCGCCCACTGTGGCCGAGGCCAGGCCGTTCTTTGCGCTGCTCAATTCGACGGCAGTGCTTCGGGTCAGCGAGGCGTCGTACGATTCTACTGTGGAGAGGTATTTTCCCGTAGTGCTGTTGTATCCTCCTGCAAAAAGAAGATGATTCCCGATGGTTGCGGCGGAATGGACTGCTCTGGGGCAACTCAAGGGCGCGGCCTGACTGGACGTAAGAGACGAATCATATGCGCGCACTATCTCCAGAGCCCCAATGGTTTCAACAAGAGTCGAATCCGAGTTCATGCTGCTGCCGCCGCTAAACACTGCATAACCTCCGACTGTGCCTCCTGCACAGGCGTATGCATTACTGGGCAGCGGAGTTGCAGTCGTCCGGGTGAGAGACGTGTTGTATGCATCTACGGCGGACTGCGACATTGTAAATAAGCCATTATTCCTTCTGCCGCCAGCAAAAAGCGCATAGGAACCTACAACTGCTGCGGCACTGTCATATCGGGCAATACTCAGCTCTGTAGCGGTCGTCCGGGTAAGAGATGCATCGTAGACATCCACCGTGCCAAAGGACGTGTTTCCGCTTCGTCCACCGACGAATAGTGCGTGATTCCCCAGCGTTATCGCCGTCAATCCTTGCCTTGCCACGCTTAAAGAAGCTGCAGTCGTCCGGGTGAGAGATGCGTTGTATGCGTCCATTATGGCCTCGCCTTTTTTGGCGTCGCTATCATAACCGCCGCCTCCGAACAGGGCATATCCGCCAACTGTCGTTCCGGCAAGGAAGATTCTGTATTTACTCAGCGGTGTCGCAGTTCCAAATTTGTCAGCCTCTGCACTGTAGCACAGCCTCGCCTTGCCTCCGACACCGATGTACATCTTCTTGACCTTGCGGGCCGTGCCGCCGATGCCGATGTAGGCTTTCTTCATCTTGTGGGCTTTGCTGCCAACGCCCACATAAACTGCTTTTGCCATTTTGAAGTTTCACCTCCTCAGACGTAAACTACAAGGAGTTTTCCGTTTGCAAGTGCGCTTCCTGCACCCGGGTCATTCGTTTGGCTGACAAAGCTGTCGGCTTTTCCCTTCAGCTTGCCGTCCGTTTCGGTCTTCGTGTATACCATTTTGAATTTATCGCCCACCGCCTTCGCGTCCGCAGGCACATCCTCGGTGGTCAGTGTCTTGTCGGTAAGCAGGTTGAAAGTCCCGTCGCTTCCGACACTCATAGGGCCATATGCCATGCTGTCATCTCCTTATGCATATACGATGAGCACCTTGTTGGTGGCAAGGCTGCTTCCCGCCCCCGGGTCGGTGGTCTGGGCGGCGAAGGTCAGGCCGTTGACCGAGTTGGCCGTGCCGCCCGCACTCGAAGACCCGGCATAGTTATGGGTGTGGGAACTGTTGGCTTTGCCGTTGAGTTTGGTGTTCATCTCACTCTCGGTGTAGTACCGGTCGTCATGGGTATGGCTGGACGCCGCCTTGCCGTCCACGAGGCCTTTCAGCACCTTGCCCTGATTTGCGCTCAGACTCTGGTCGGTGGCCGTGCTGGTCAGGTTGTCCTGCACGCCGCGCCAGGTGTTGGTGTCCGTGAACTTTGCATCCGCAGGCACACTCTTGCCCAGCGTGTAGGTCATAGCGACCGGCACACCATCCTTGAAGTATACTCCCTGCGTAGCAGAACCCGCGTTCTTGTTCAGTTTGTTGGCTGAGTTTGCCGCACCGCCCGCGCTGGACGAACCAGCGTAGTCATGCGTGTGACTGGCGTTCGCCTTCCCGTTCAGCTTTGCATCCATCTCGCTCTCGGTGTAGTACCGGTCGTCGTGGTTATGCCCGCTCACCGCCACTCCCGTAAGCTTTTCATTGATCTCTGCTTCCGTATAATACCGGTCGTCGTGGGTATGGGCAGTCGGCGTAAAAGCAGTCGGCTTACCGCTGATGCTGTCCCATGCCGGCGCTGCCACGTCAGAAAACTTGTCGTCCACTTCGCTTTTGGCGTAATACAGGTCATCATGAGAGTGTTCCGCATCCGCCTTGCCGCCAAGCTTCGCATCCATCTCGCTCTCGGTGTAGTACCGGTCGTCGTGGGTGTGGCTGGTGTCCGCTTTCCCCGCAATGGCGCTGTTCACCTGCTCTTTGGTGAAGTATCGCCCGTCATGGTCATGCCCATTGTCAGCCTTGGTCGAGAGCTTCTTATCGACCTCTGTTCCATTTTGAAGATCTGTGTCATTCTCCAGCTGAGATGTTTTCGTCGGCACACTGAAATTCACTGCCTTGTTTCCGTCCACAGCCAGCTGAATGCCGTTCACCAGGATCTTCTCGATGATGTTCGGCTGTCCTCCGGCTCTTTCGAGGCTCTGCACCCGTGCCGTCAGGGCGGCAAAATCAGTCACGACCTTTGTGCCAAAAGCTTCCAGCTGGCTGAGCTTTGCAAATATCACTTCGCCTGCCATTCGTCACCCCTCCCCGAAGACACGAACCATCATGGCATCAAACTCACTGTCGGTCGCAGCTCTCGTCGAGATGCTGCCGCCGCTGGTCACGTTCATGCCGTCTCCTATCTTGACCAGACCCAGCTTGTCCCGGGTAGCAGGGGTGTTGACCGGTTCTTCCTTCTTGATGAGCGCTACGATGACGTCGATGTTCGCCGTTGGCTTCCGCACGGCATAAAAGCGCACATAGCCGTCATAGGTCTCTATCATGCTGGCCAGCCCTGCCGGAGAAGCCGCCTCGAAGTTCTCGAGAGCGGTGGTCCCCAGCGGAGTCATGGTCGAAAGGCATCCCGGCACTTCCACATCGCAGTAATACTGGTTCGGCCCGATGGCAGACTCCATTTTGACCCAGTCGCGGACGGGCAGGGTCAGCTCGTAAGAAGTCGTCCCCACCCCAAAAATCGTCAGCACCAGCTCGATGTCCTTCGTCGGCACCCGGATGGCAAAAAGCCGGAGCGCGCCATTTCGCGTCTCGACCGCATTCGCCAGCCCTGCCGCCACCGCTGCCGCATAGCTTTCCAGCCCGGTCGAACAGAATGGCGAATGTCTCTCCGTCAGGTCGGGGACTGCGATGTCACAATAGTATTGGTATGGCCCCTTGGCAGGAGAAAGTTTCTTCCAGCTGTCCTTCAGGGCCGTCAGGTCATAGGTCTTGTAGTAGCCGCCACTATATTCCGATTTGGCTTCTGCAATGACGTCTTTCGCCTTGTCCGAATATCGCTTTGCCGAGTCCTCGCTGCTTTTGGCATTCGTCTCGCTCTTCTTTGCGGCTGCAGCGCTTGCGGCAGATTCGCTTGCGCTCTTTGCGGAAGCATCCGCACTTGCCTCGCTCCGGTTCGCACTGGCTTCCGACTGGCTGGCCGATGCTTTCGATTCTGCCGCGCTCTGCTTCGACTCTGCGGCGCTTTTCGCCGAGGCGTCTGCACTGTTCTTCGAATCTGAGGCCAGTTCTTTCATCCGCTCGATACCCAGCCGCACCATCTCGATAACGGCTTCCATTGAGCGCGCGATATATTCGCGTACCTGTACGCCATAAACGGCCTTTCGCACACCGTGTACCGACGATGTCAGCAGGGCAACGACTTCGCTGTATGTCATATTTCACCACCTCGTTTTTATTTTGAATTTTCAGCTCGACGAATCGTCCTCGTTCACATGACCTATCAGTCCGAACAGCGCGTTCTTCACGTTGTTTATCGCACTCGTGATGGCGTCCACTCGCTTCGAGAGCTTCTTGCTCGTCAGTCCAAAGGTGAACTGCTTGTTGTCCGGGCTGTCCAGCGGGAGTTTCAGCTTGGTGCATATCATCCAGCGGTCCATCTCGTGGGGCTGTGAGAGGATGTGCGTCCGCAGCAAAAAGCCCAGCTTGCCCACGTTCTCACCCGCGTCCCTTCTGTCAAAGGCTTTGACGGTCAATGTCGGCTCGATGACCTGCTTGTAGTCGTCCAGCTGTTCCTGTGCCGCTTTTTTCAGCGAGTCTGCGGTCGATTTCTTGCCGTCCACGTAAATATGCCGGGAGCATAGCCCGTAAGCCGCAATGGACAGCGTGTTCTGTGCGGTAGCCGTGATGGTCTCGTAAGAGGTGCGCGAGAATATCCACCAGCCTTTTTTCACGGTCGAGATGCCGTGGGCCGTCACGCTGTTCACGAGTTCCGAGGTGCGCTTTTCTTCCAGCGTCAAATCGAGCATGTTCACACCGTACTCGATGGTCTGGTCGGTCGTGGGCATGTCCTCATCGGTCATGTAGTCGTAGTAAAAAAAGTAGTCCTCCGTGCCCGGGTCGTTGGCGAGCCGCAGCCGGAGGTATCCGTCTTTTCCTTTCTCGTGTTCCAGCAGGTATGTCGTCAGGATGGTCCAGAAACTCCCAAACTGGTCGCCCGAGTCCGTGGTGTCGATGCTCTGGCTCTTCACGGTCACGTTCCCGCGCTCCATGCAGTTCACAGGGCTGTTCCCTTTGTCTGCTTGGTTCGGCTTCAGCGCAATGGCAAGGATGCTGTGGTTCGCACCGTCCGTCGTCTGGTACGTTCCGCCCGTGAGCCTTGTCTGCATCTGGCTCAGCTCGTTCAGGATGCCGTCAGCCGTGATAGTCTTGCTCAAATCGAACTCCCGGTTTGCCTCGGTCACACGCCCAAAGAAGATGCACTCCCCGTCCTCTTCCACCATCATCCACGTCTCTCCGACTTTGATCTCGTCGTAGTACGGATTCTTTACAGTGCCAAAGCGCGTTTCTGCCTTGTGGGGTACTTCACAGGTAAAAGTGCCGGGCTCTTTGTTTTCCAGATCCACCACCGGGTCTGTGAGGATGCCTTCCGTCTCTTCTCCCTCGACCGCATCGCCGTAGGAGTCGTAGACGAGGGTCTTCTTTTTCCACCGGAACCGTGCCTGTGTGCTCGACTTAAACACCACATCCACCGTTCCAGCATATACTTTGTATCTCATAAAAACGCCTGCCTGCACTCTACGTTCACCGTGACGTCCTCGTCTGCCTTTATCACAACGGTCCGCCCGATGTTCTCAAGGTCAGAGGCTATCACGCCGATATTCGTTCTCTCGCCCGGCGTCAGCACAGCGCCGTCGCCTGCATAAAAGCTCATAGTTCCGCCAAAGCAGGCCCTCTTTCCGGTCCCGGAGCTGAGTTCGCCGCCTCGTGCTATCGAGATGTAGCTGCTGTTGTTTTTCAGCGTCTCGCTGTCGGCGATGCTCGCCCCAAAGAATTCCAGTCCGCTTGTCTTGCTCGCTACCACAAGCTCGTAGTCCGTATTCGGCTCAAGCTCTGCGCTCAGTGTCCCGCCCAGCGTGATGGTCTTGCCGTAGTAGTCCTCGATGCCGTTCGTCCACACCAGCGAGGCCAGCAGCACCGAGCTTCCTTTTTTTCGTACCGAGAGGCTCACCTGCTTCTCGCCCTTGTCCCACCAGAGGCCCGCAAAAGTGTTGCGGGGGTTCTTGAAATAGACTGGCATTTCCACTGTCCGCAGCGAGAGCTTGTACGAAAGCACCTTAAAGGGGTATACCAGCTCCGTCTGACTCAGCCCGTCGGTGCAGTCCACCTTTGTGCCGTACTTTTCGCTCACAAGGGTGAAATTCGTTCCATTTTGATTTTCGAGGCTCGCTGTTGCCTTTCCGCTCGAGGTCACGTAAACGCCCGTGGGCTTGTCTGAGTCCACCAGCGGGAAGGTCTCTTCTTTTCCTGCGGCGATGGCCACGCCCTTCATCTGCCTTGTCGCAAGGTCTGTCTCAAAACAGAAGGAGTCCCACAGCCAGTCACCGTTCGGCTCCACCACAAGGTATTTGTAGGGGTAAAACTGGTATCGCAGGGTTATTTTCGCATGGTCGTACTGGTAGGTGGGCTTTCCGCTCACCCACACTCTACCCACGTAGTAAAACTGCGGGTCATCGTCCAGTATTATCTTTGTCCGGAACGGTTGCTTCATCTTGGCTATCAGTTTCTGCTGTATCTCGAGGTAGGCCATACTGCCCACCGGGCCGTAGAAGTTCTTTTCTTCCTGATACCGCTCCGTGTCCAGCCAGAACTGCCAGCTTCCTTCCCGCGAGCCGAACACCGGGTATCCGGTCAGCCCGTGTGAAAGGTCTGCTTCGCCGTTCATTCCCTCAATGTCGAGGGTCTTCGTTTTCTCTATCGGCGGCTGTACGATCGGCCGACAAATAGGGATCAGATAGAGGTCCCGCCAAGTATGTAATCCGTCAATGGTCACTCCGTGCAGTATCGTCTCCATCTGGTCCCCCTTTCTCGGTCGCTCATGGCGGAGCCAGACTGTAGGCTATCGTCGCCTTTATCTGTCCGCTCTCGTCCGTTGTGTAGCCGCCCACCCAGCAGCGCCCCTTGTATGTTTTTATGCTCCCTTTTCCGTCCGGTACGTCCACCAGCACCCGCTTTCCCTGCAAAAAATGCAGCAGCGTGTGGTAGGTGCTCGTCCATGTCCGCTCCGTCACGGCATAGCCGCGGTCTTCCCGGTTGATGGGCGGGTCGATATAGCAGTCCCAGCAGGAGTGGGCTTTCTCGTCAAGCACATAGTAAAACTCCCAGCTTCCCTCGGCGTTCTTGAACACACGGTCTTTCAGCGGGGAGTATTCGATGGCACCGTGCCATGGCGCCGCTATCAGCGTCCGGACGGCCTCTTCGTTCGGCTCCACAAAAAGCGGCCCAGTCGGCACAAGGTCAAGGTCGGCTGTGCGCAGAGTCTTTACCGGGGCTTCTGCGGGGATGCGGAACACGAGGCCCGTGTACCCGGCAGCACTTCCCGGCACCACCGTCTCGTAGATGCTCATGGCTCAGTGTCCTTTCTCGATGATGTCACCCACAACGTCGTCGATGTCGCTGCGTATCTCGCCCACGAACTTCCGGCCGTTCATCACGACTTTCATGCCCTTCACGGACTCTGCCACCCGGTCGATGCGCTCGCCAAGGGTCTTCACGGCCTCCACCACATCCCGGTTCGACTGGGTCTGTGCGGGGGCAGTTTCGTATCCATTTTGATTTCTCGAGGGGGTCTCGGCCCTGCGTGCCATCCGTCCGGTCACAGTCGCCGCCATGCTGATGGTTCCTTTCCGGTCTGCAAAGGCGCTGTTCAGCCACGCGCTGCTCCTCGATGCATCCGAAAGGTCTACCACCGGGGTGATGCTGGGATGGTTGTCAGTCGAGAGATGATCTGCAATGGCGTTTGTCGTCGCCAGCGCACTGCGGATGACAGCTCTGCCCACTTCGTCCATGCCCTTTTCTGCTTCGCCTTCGGTAGAGACGATACCTCTGGTCAGGCCTTCGACGACGTATTCACCGATACCGGCCATGACCTTCGAGGGCGAGTGGATGCCGAGGATATGCTTGAATCCGCTGATGATGCCATAAGCAGGGGCCAGAGCCACTTTCAGGCAAAATTTGGCAGCGGATTTCACGCCGGTGGCAAGGCCGCTCATGAGGTTTCCGCCAATGCTCTTCATGCCGTCCCAGAGTCCCGAAGCCTTCTCCTTGATCCAGCTCCATGCGTTTCCGACGGCTTCCTTCACCTTGTCCCAGTTCTTCACCACAGCAGTACCCACGGCGACCGTTCCTGCAACAACAGCTGCAGCCAGCAGACCGTGCGGGCCGAGACTTGCCGCGACTTTGGCAACGCCGCCTCCCACTGTCCCGAGGATGCCGGCCGCCTTCGTGCCTACGGTGGTCACAGCCTTTCCGGCCGGCCCCAGTGCCTTCGCTGCGGTTTTCGCGCCGACAGCGGCCCCTTTTGCACTCGTGCCGACACCTTCAAGCACCGGGATGATCTTTGCCGCTCCGCTGGCTCCTGCGGCCGCTTTCGATGCTCCGCCCAGAAAACTCTTTGCTGCGGACGCCCCGCCCTTGAGCCACTGCCATATGTTCGAGAGGAGATTGCCTGAGCTTCCGCTTCCGCCGAGGTCGATGCTTCCAAAAAGCTTCGTCAGCAGTTGTGTGAACAGCCCGTTTCCGCTGAAGGCCTTCTTCAGCGCGGTGCTGATGGCTTCGGTCAGGGTCTGCCCAAAGTCCGTGCCAACTACGTCGAGCACCGCAGTCAGCCCGCTGGCGACCGCGCTGGCCCAGTCTCCGCTCATGGCTGCAACGACGGTGTTGGTAGCAGCGGCCACGGTCTCGCTGGCTCCGTCCTTCATGTAGAGGCCGAACAGGTCAGAGAATCCCTGTACCAGCTTCGGATTCATCTTTTTGGCCACCGCCATGAATCCATTTTGAATGGGTTTCCAGTTCTGAGCGATGGCGTCGCCGAACTGCATCATAGCCTTCTTCGTGGCGTCGCTCACGTTGAAAGCGTCTGCCAGATTCCCCACATAGTCCGCAAAGGTCGAGCGGGTCTCCATCATGTCCTCGTAAGCGGCCATGACAGTCTCATCGTAGCGGTTGCCTCCGGCCTGTTCAAGGGCAGTCTGGTACTTCTGCTGCATGGCCGTGACCTTGCTCAACTGCCATCTCATGCTGGTCAGTGCGCTGTTCACGCCCATCAGGGCCGTCATGGTACCCTGTGTTGCCGCTCTCCGTGCCTCGATGCTGTCCTTGCCGTACTGCTCCACCGCGCTGGCATAGGCGTCTTCCCGCCCGCTGAGGTCGCCATCGTTGTAGAGCTTGTTCAGCAGGTCCATCCGCTTCTGCGCCATGGAGATGCGGCTGTCGTAGAAACTCGAAAGGTCGTCAAACGCCGCAAGCTGCGCCTTGTCCAGCTCGTTTTCCAGCTCTAGCTGTTCCTGCCGCGCTTCCAGATAGTCCCGGTAAGCCTGCTGGGTCACAAGGCTTGCTTCGCCGAGGGCATCCTTCGTTTCCACCCACGCCTTTTCCGCGAGGGCGGTCTTCTCGCTCTGGATGGCCAGACGCTTGTTGATGGTCTCGATGTTCTTGTTGCTCTTCTCGGTCACAGAGGCGGTCTTCTCGTAGGTGTCCGTCCAGAGCTGGTACTCGGTCTGAGCCAGCTTGTCATCGCTTTCATACCGCTCGATGGCCGCCTTGTAGGTGTTCTCAAACCTCGCCTGCTGCAAGTCGAGGAGGTTCTTCTTCTCGTCCAGCAGAGTGTTGTAGGCTTCCTTCGTCTTGTCGTCGCTGGCTCCAACCCGGGAGACCAGTTCGTCGTACTGTCTCTGCGCGATGTCCACACGGGCTGTCTGCAGCTCGATGCTCTTCGCCAGCGTCTCACCCTTTTTCTCGATAAGGGCTTCAATGGAAGCAGTGTCGCCTTCGCCTGCTTCCCAGAGGCTGTATTCCTTGTCGGCGGCATTCTGGAGGTACTTGTTGGCCTTGAACTCCTTTGTGTACTTATCGGCGATGGTCTCGGCCAGAGTCTTACCCTTGCTCGAGGATTTCTTGCCGGAAGATGCAGTGGAAGCGCCTGTACTGTCGTCGGGGAGATAGCCGCTGTACTGCTCGAGGATGAGGTCGGCATACTCGCTCGGGTCAAGACCCTCCAGACCAAGAGCACTTCCGATCTGCTTTGAGACCCAGTCCTTTGCCTCGCCAGTCAGGCCCTTCAGGGCGTCTTTCGCTTTGATCTCGCCGCTCTCGTACTTTCGCAGCGCTTCCGTTGCCTTGTCCCACATGGAGCTGGGCTTCCAGTCCGCGCCGAGATAGGGCGTATTCCTGGCGTCTTCTTTGGCGTTGGCCTTCTCGTAGTCCTGTACCGCCTGCTGGTAGCGGTTCGCCCCGAGTCCGGCTTTTCCGCTGGGGAGCGTTCCGTCCGGCATGAGATGGTCGGCCTTCATGATGCTGTAAAGCTCCAGCATCTTGTCCGAGGCAGTCTTCTTGGCTTCGTCCAGTGCCGCGCCCACAGCGTCCCGCACCTGCGAAGCGGACTCATAGCTTGCATCATAGAGCTGGCTTCTCAGGTCGGAGTCTCCGATCCCGAGGCGCAGTCCCTCCACGATGTTCCGTCCGTCCTCTTCCGCTAGCTGACTCGGCGAGTGGATGCCCCAAAAAGTCGTAAAGACGCTTCGGATGCTCTTTGCCACCGTCTGCATCGCTGCCAGCGCCCCACTCAGAGCGCCCTGGTCCTGGATGCCGATGGCAAGGCCTTCCGTGATGTACCGGCCTATCTCTTCGAAGACCTTGGAAGGACTATTGACGTCATATCCATTCTTGGCAGTATCTATGGTGTCGTCCACCATGTCCTGTACAGCACCCGTTGCGCGAGCTTTATTTTCCTCGACGCCCTTCGCCCCTCCGTTTACGACATTTTCACCGATCTCCTTACCCTCTTTTTCGGCGTCGTCTTTTGCACCGGAGAACGTAAAGACATCTGCGACATTGATGCGCTGGGGTTTGAAATCGGGGTTGAACTTGAAAGCAATGTTTCTCTGCTGGAAGTTTCCATTGTCGCTGAACGGCGAAAAGATGTCCCGGATGCCGTCCCAGATGTTCTTTCCCAGCTCTTCCAGCGCGCCCTTGATGCCCTCGCCTTCGCCGCCTTCGCCGCTCCATGCCCAGCCGATGAGATCGATGGCCGTCTGGATGAGCACTTTACACAGGGTGGTGAAAGCCTCACCGATGGGTTCGGCGCTCTGGTTGATGGCGTTACAGATAAGCGTCACCACAGCCACCAGAGCAGCCTCGATGTCCGGCGCGGCATTGATGATGGCCGTACACAGCGGGTCGGCAAACAGCGCCAGTGTGCCGAAGAGTGCGCCTGCACCGGCGAGGTAGAGCATTCCCTTGCCAAACTTGGTAAAGGCACCTGCCAGAGTCGAGAGCCCGAGTGCAAGCTCCGGGATGCAGGTCAGCAGCATACCGCCTGCAAACATCGCCATCATGGTATCGGCAAATATCCACAGCGATTGGCTCACTGCTTCCGGCTTTGCCATGCCGATGAGCTGGATGGCCGGTGCCAGCACCAGCAGCGAAGCGCTCATGGCCAGCATTCCGGTGGAGACGTTCAGGAAGTTGACCGAACCGGTAAATTTCGAGAGCGCCCAGCCGGCGGCAGTCAACCCTGCTAACGCCAAAGCTGCTTTACCCAAATCAGGAAGCGTAACTTTCCCCATCATCAGGCATGCCCCGGCTACTGCCATGAGCGCGTCTGCCATCAGGAAAATTCCTGCACCTTCGCTCCACCCTGCCGAGCCGAATTCGCCCAGTGCAAGCATCGCACCGCTCAACCCAGTCAGCACAGCAGCCGCTTTTCCAAGCTGAGGCCATGGGATCAGACAGAGTGCCGCGGCCGCCACAGCCACCGCGTTCATCGCCCCTGCCATGGCCAGCACCGCTGCGCCCGAGCTGAGCTTCGTCTTGCTGGAAAGTACGCTCATGGCCGTCATGAGGATCATCAGGGTCTTCATGGCCGTTCCGGCGTACTCGAGTTTCGTGGTGTTCAGGGCGCCGTCGTCTACGTTCTCAGTGATGAGCCCCGCCAGAGCACATACGCCCTGTACCAGCACCCACATGCCTCCGCCCATGGCCACGATGGCGAGTCCATTTTGAAATGTGAGCATGGTGTCCGCCACGCCTTGTGCCAACACGAGCATGCTTCCCATCGCGGTGAGGTAGGCTGTCAGTGCGCCCATTCCCACTACGGCTTTCACAAGGCTCGTCCACTTCACCTCACTCAGAGGCTTTATTGCACCGGCCACGATCCGCAGTCCGATGCCCATTTCGATGAGCGAAGCGCCAAGGCCAAGCAGCGTCGCACCGCCTACCACGAGGTCACGGGCTTTCACGGTGGCAATGAGCAGTCCCATGTTCCGTGTCAGCACGTACATGCCGCCCACTGCCGCCGCAAAAGCCGTGAGGTTCTGGAGAAAGTTCTCGCCCTTTATGGCGTCCGCGATGGCCACGAATCCCGAGCACAGAGCCTTCGTCGCCGCCGCCAGTCCCAGCAGTGCCGCCGCAGAACCCCACAGAGTCGAGGCTTTCAGCAGCTGAGACCCGAGTCCACTCACCGCAGAGTCAAAGGCCTTCACTTCCGGTTTCAGCAGCTTTGCCGCCGTCACCAGTTCAGCGATCAGCACCACCGTAGCGCTCAGCACCCAGACGAACCGCTCCGGGTCGATGCGGCTCATGACGAACATGGCCCCCGCCAACATCAGCAGGGCCGAGCCGATGCCCGTGAGGATCCTGGTGTTCTCCTGCTTCTGCCATGTTTTCAGCGCCCCCGTCAGCGCGTTGAAGCTTCCCGAAATGCTGTCCAGCATCTTCGACAGGGGAGTTGCCAGCATCTTCCGCAGGCTATTCATGGCCTTGGCAAACTGGGCGATGGCGTAGGAGAGCAGTCCCACGTCCAGAAGGCTCAGGAACCGGTAAATATCCGTCCCGCTGATGGAGTCAAATCCGTCTTTCAGTGCCTTGAAAAAGGCCTTCATCGGCTCGTAGACTCTGGACGCCGCGCTCTCCACGTTCCCGGCAGCGCCCTTGAACTCCTCAGCAAAGGCGCTCACTGCAGCCCCCACGATGGCGGGCAGGCTCGTCAGCACGTCCTTATACCCGTTCAGGTTCTTGCTCTGCCCGGTGATAAAGTCGGCCACAGTGCCGATTACTTTGTTCGCACTTTTCTTCAGGTCGCTCAGTGCTCCACCCACGACACCGGCCACGGTCAGTGTACCGGCACCCAGTCCTTCCAGAATGCCCAGCAGGGTGTAGACCCCCTCGCGCACTCCGTCCGGCAGGCTGTCAGCCCATTTTGAAATTTCCTTCCTCGCTTCGCTCAGTTTCTCGCCGATGCTCTTTTTCAGCACGTCGCCCAGCGTGGTCAACGGGTCCAGCAGCTTCTTGGCGCTCTTCGCGATGGCTTCCAGCTTCTCGCTGAATGTCCCGCTTCCCAGCAGGGTGCTCTGCATCTCGGACACAAAGCTCCCCATGTTTCCTGCCACTTTCAGCAGCACTGCTCCCACCGGCCGCAGGACGTCCACCAGTACGCCAAAAGCCCTTGCCCCGGTCTTCGCCAGCGTCGTCATAGCGGTCAGAGGCACCTTCACCACTGCAAAGATGCCCTTGAAGGTCTGCTTCAGGTTCGCCGCACTCTCATCCGTGATGATGAGCTTTTTGGTCATCACATCCAGCCCTTCGGCGATGGAGTGTATCTGCTCTCCGCTGGTGGGCGGGAATATCTCGGTGAAGGCTTCGTGGACAGAGCCTGTGACCTTCCCGATGGCGTCCATGATGTTCCACAGGCTGTTGAAGAGATGCTCCCGGCCTGACACCTCCGTCAACCCTTCCGCATACTGCTCAAGGTCGAGACTGCCGTCCGCCACCGCATCGTTGAGCTTCAGAAAGGCTTCGTAGTCCTTCTGGAGGTAAGGGTATCTCGGGTCGGCTTCATCCATCGTTTCCAGCAGCTCTGCATAGGTCTTGATGGTGTCGCTGAGACTGGTCGTCAGGAGTTCGGCGTTCACTTTGCCTTTCTGCAAAGCTTTCGCAAAGCTTCCCTCTTTCTCAATGGCTTCCTCGGTCACAGCGCCTTTTGCCAGCGCCAGCTTTTCCAGCACCGTCGTGTAGGCGTCTGCCTGGTCGCCGAAAGCGTCCCGCATCTGCTGCCAGCCGCTGTCAAGGCCCTCTTTCATCCGATCGTTCAGTGCTTCGATGGAAGGCACAAAGATGTCGTACAGCCGGTTCGCCAGCTCCGTCCATGTGTCGGTGGCCTCTTCCTTGTTGCCGAAGATCGTCTCGAACACGGACATCCATTTTGAACTGACAGCGTCTTTCGTCGAGTCGATGGCCTGCCCGAAGCTGGTTGCCTGCTGGGCGGCGAGAGCGGCGCGTTCTGCCAGCTCCCCGTACTGTCCCTTCAGCTGTTCCAGCGCCTCCGAGCTGGTCATGCCCGGGTTCTTCTGGGTCAGCTCATAGGCCGCTTCCATCATGGAAGCATACTTTGCGAAGGTCTTTTCCATGACCTTTGTGTTGGCCCACTTCTTCTGCAAGCTCGACTCAAAGCTGGCGATGGTAACTTCGCCTTCTTTGATGACGCCCAGCTCCACCGCAGTGTCGATAAGCTCCTGTTTCAGGGCTTTCGTCGCCGTACCCATCAGGTTCAGGCTCTTCCAGTCCTGTAACTGCAAATGCCCGGCGCTGTAGCTCTGGGTCAGGTTTCGGATGGTGCTCTGGAACGCAAAGCCAATCTTGCCCGCATCCGCCGTGGCGTTTGCGATGCCCATGATCATGGGTATCATCTTGTCGATCTTGCCGCCCGCCGCCGTCATCTGCGAAAGCGCACTGGTCATCTCACTGAAACTGTAGCTCGTCTCGTCCGAGTACCACATCAGCTTGTTCAGGTAGCCGTTCACCTGGTCGATGCTCTTGCCAGTGGCGTTCATGATGGTCTGGACGTTGGAAGTTTTCTCGTTATACTTGTCCCATCCACTGGTGATCTGGTCTACCGACAGGCCTTTTACCATCTGCTCGCCGGTGCTTATCACCTTGTCCGTGATGCGCTGCAAGGCTGTAAAGGCGATGACGTCCAGTGCGCTGAACTTGGCCTGAACCGTGTCCAGTCCCTTCTCCATGCCGGAAAAGTCTACGTTCTCGCTGGCGGCCTGCACCTGTTCGAGTCCCTTTGCCGCGCCTTTGAAGCTGAGCTTCTCTTTCAGCTTGTCCAGCGTCCGCATGGTGTCCTGGCTGTTTTTCTCGAACTGCGCGTTGTCAAACCGCATTTCGACCACACGCTGGTCTATCTCCTGGCTCACTCCCGCCTTACCTCCTCCCATGCTCTCTTGGCTATCTCGTCAAAAATAGGGCGCATGGCGGGGTTGATGTAGTCAACTCCTTCCACGTACCCTCCGTTTCTCGTGCCGTGTCCGTATTGCAGGATAACGGCGATGGGCGTTCCGTCCACGATGTTCGAGTTCGACCAGATGATGGCGATGCTGTCTTTGCCCTTTTCCACCCGGTAGCTCCAGCTGGCAGCCGTCTTTCCGGTCTTCTTGGGCGTTGCCGCCGCCAGCGCTTCCACGCCTTTCTGACCGTATCCCGCCAGCACAGCGTCCAGTCTCCCGGCGCTGACACCTTTCAGGAAGCGCTCCGTCTTCTTGAAGCTGCCTTTCTGCCGGAACAGAATAACTTTGGACACGAACCCACCTTCTCTCTGTAGCAGTGCCAGCCCCTTCGCGCCCTATTGAACTCTGTTCGTCCAGCTCAGACAAAGAGCAGCTATCCTCTCGTCCCAAGCTCTTTCTTTCTCTTGGCGTTCAGCGCCTTTCTCTGGGCCGCCTGTTCGCTCTTCGATACATTCTTGGGTGGCTTATGCTTTTCGTTGCAGACACGGATGAGGGTCAGCAGCCGGTTCAGATGCCACTTTTCGCACTCGAACGGGATGCCCAGCTCCACCATGTCATAATACAGGACCTCGCTCGTCACAGCACTTGCGGTGCTTTTTCCTGAGCGGGGTCCTGCTTTGTTTGTATTCTCGTCTTCCCGGAACCATGTTGCGGTCATCGGGTCGTTCATATATGTATAAATAGCCGTGCAGTTCTCTTGCGTCAGATGGCGGTATGCTTCGTCCGGGACCCCTTTGTTCAGGGTCATGCAGCGCACATAGTCCTGCATCTGCTCCGGGGTCAGCCCGTTTTTTGCGTCGAGAAACGGCACGTGCCACTTGCTTTCCCATTTAGACAGAGAGAGCAGCGAGTGCTCCAGCGCCAGCGTTGTGGCCTTCCGGCAGATGAATTCCTCCCGGTCAGCATCCCAGTATTCTTCACCGGGTATCTGGATGGTCAGCATCTCGTCACTCTCCCTGTCATAGCCTCTCCGTCTGCTGCGCAGCCACCTTCCCCCTCGGGGAAGGCTATTTTTATTAGTTCTCGCTGTCGAACTTCTTGATGAAGTCGCACAGCTTCTCCACGCCCTCGGTGGGCATGGCATTGTAGATGGAGGCACGCATGCCGCCCACGGAACGGTGGCCCTTCAGGTTGGTGAAGCCCTGCTCCACGGACTCGGCCACGAACTTGGCGTCCAGGTCGGCGGAAGCGGTGCGGAAGGTCACGTTCATGAAGGAGCGGGAGTCCTTCTCGGCAGCCACGGTGAAGAGCTTGGCGTTGTCCAGCACGTCGTAGAGCATGTTGGCCTTGGCGATGTTGATCTTCTCCATGCCGGCGGCGCCGCCCTGCTGCTCCAGCCAGTCGCACATCAGGCCGAGCATATAGATGCACCAGCAGGGAGGGGTGTTGTACATAGAGTCCTTGTCGATCATGTTCTTGTAGTTCATGATGGCAGGGGTGATGGGCAGCTCGTGGCCAGCCAGGTCCTCC
>ENA-ORTG01001837-ORTG01001837.1-human-gut-metagenome-genome-assembly--contig:-NODE-1837-length-18468-cov-3.771086_pt1 | contig 18468 bp, 16 predicted proteins | sample MGYA00241906_ERZ509176 | MGnify/ENA primary metagenome ERZ509176 (study PRJEB26280, sample SAMEA2338811) | human gut metagenome | biome: human gut; feature: human-associated habitat; material: faeces...
ATTGTTTACCGTGAAAATTATAATGCGATTTATGACAAGAAAATAAGGGCGGCGCTGCAGACGGAAGGTATGTTCTGCCGGCGTTTGCGCACCAATCTTGACCGGGGGCTGCATATCTGTGTTCCCGAAGAGCTGAAAGATAAAATATTACAACCGCGGAGGAGAGGAAAATGGCACAAAAAACCGCAGTGATTATTCCCTGTTATAATGAAGGGAAAGCGATTGCCAAAGTGGTAAAAGATTTTAAAAAGGTTCTGCCGGAAGCGGAAATCTATGTCTATGACAATAATTCCGATGAGGATACGGCGGCGCAGGCGCGCCGCGCCGGAGCGATTGTCCGCCGTGAACCGCGGCAGGGAAAAGGCAATGTGGTACGGCGGATGTTTGCCGATATTGAGGCGGATATTTATGTGATGAGCGACGGCGATGAAACTTATGATATTAAGAAAACGCCGCTGTTGGTTAAAGAGCTGCGCGAGAATAACCTGGATATGGTAATAGGCAGCCGCAAGGAAGTCGATCTGGCGGCGTATCGGGTCGGTCATCGCAGCGGGAATCTGATTTTAACCAAGCTGGTGCAGCATTTTTTTGCTTATCGGCTTGAGGATATGCTGTCGGGGTTTCGGGTATTTTCCAAGCGCTTTGTCAAAACTTTTCCGGCGCAGTCGCCGGGGTTTGAAATTGAGACCGAGTTGACAATTTTTGCCCTGTCGTCCAAAATGCCGATTAAGGAAGTGGAAACGGATTATTTTGCGCGGCCGGCCGGGTCGTTCAGCAAGCTTTCGACAGTTAAGGACGGTTTGCGGATTTTGCGGACAATCGTGATGCTGATTAAAGAAGAACGGCCGCTGTTGTTTTTCAGCATGCTGGCGGCGGTGTTTGCGCTGCTTACGTTGATTTGCGGGGTTCCTTTGATTGAACTGTATCTGGAAACCGGTCTGGTGCCGCGGTTGCCGACGGCGGTCTTAACGGCGGCACTGATGGTATGCAGCGTGGTTTCAATGCTGGTCGGGTTTGTTTTGGACAGTGTTGCCAACAGCCGGAAAGAAGCCCGCCGACAGGCTTATCTGCGTTATCCGGTTGTCGGGGAGGAGTAGTTTTGCAATACAGCGGCGCTGAAAATCTTGATGTTATGGAACTGGCGGAAAACTATAACCGTTTTCTGGAGGAAGCGGTAATTCGGGAAATGGGGGAGAGCCGCAATATCGTCGATTTCGGCGCGGGGAGTGCCTATCTGCTGCGGCGGATTGCCGCCCGCAGCAGGCGGAAAATTATGCCTGCCGATAATTGGGAAAAAATTTATCGGGAAAATCATATTCCGCGTTATTTTTCCTTAGAAGAATTTGCCGATGAGAGTCTTGATTTTATCTACAGCCTGAGTGTGTTGGAGCATATCCGCGACGATCGGACGGTCGTTAAAACTATGCATCAGAAACTGCGCGAAGGCGGCAAGGTATTTATTTATGTTCCGGCACTGCCGTTTCTGTATTCGGCGATGGATAAAAAAGTCGGTCATTACCGCCGTTATACCAAAGCCGCTTTGGCAGAGCTTTTTGACGGGGAGTGGCAGATTAAATATCTGCGTTATGCGGATATTTTGGGCGCCGCGGCTTCGGTGGGATTAAAATGGTTCGGCGCGAAGGACGGTAATTTGAACGGGACGGCGGTTAAGATTTTTGACCGGATTATTTATCCGTTCAGTCTGGCGCTGGATAAAATCAGCGCCGGGCGGATTATTGGCAAAAATTTAATTCTTTGTGCCGTTAAAAAGTCATTTCCTGCGGAAAGAAAAGTGCTTGTGAATAAGGTAGGTGAGAATCGTCACAAGTATAACGTAAACCAGTTGGGAAGCTGCGGGGTAAACTTTGAGAAAAATATCGGTAAGATTCAGCCATAGCAGATTAAGCAGCAAAAGCAGAAGATAGGCGCCCCAAGCCTTGAAATATTCATGAATAAAATTGCCGCGGCTTTCGAAAACAAAAAAGCGCATGGTGAAAATCGACAGATTGATGCTGATAATGTATTGGATCATCAATGCCGGATTATAATTTATGCGGCAGCCTTCAAACAAAAGCAGAAAGAGCAGGTAAGAGATAACGGTATTAAAACCGCCGACCAGCAGAAAGCGGATTTTCTGCGGCAAATGAAACCAGAGTTTCCGGGTTTGTGAAGAAAAATCTTTCATAGCACCTCATAAACGGTTATCACCGGGTTTTCGTAAACCGGGCGGTATTTATGTTCTTTGGGAAAAAACGGCGGTTTGCGGTTGAGCCCGTTGTAATGCAGGTATAAATCTCCTTTTTCGAGAGGGCGGAGATTATCAAGAACAAGCTTGATATCATCATATTTTTCAAAGGCGTAGGGTTTGACGGAAAATTTATGTCCGGGGTGATAATAGGCGACGGCCCGGTAGAAACTGCGGTGAAACCAATAATTATCGGTTTGAAAATCAAGATAGACGGCTCCAGGGTGTCCGGCCAGAAAATCAGCCGCCTGATGAAAATATTTACCGTGGTCAAGGCGCAGGTTCCACAGATTAACGGCAATTGCCGCGCCGAGGAGTGGTATAAAAAACAGCTTTGCCGGTTTAAGATTTTTTATGACTGCTGTCAGATAAATAATGAAATAAGCGGCGGCAATTGCGCTTATGTAAGATTTGCGGACGTAAGGCTCAAAATGAGCGAAACGGCAGCTGATAATCCAGCCCGCAAGTAAAAATGCGCCGCAGAGAAATCCGTCGGGCCAAAGGGCGGCTTTTTTATGCAGAAGTCTGCGGATAAAATAAATAAAGGCAATCAGACCGAGCAGCAGTTCAAAGGCATAAATAATCAGGATATCAGACCAGTCGGCGATGAAGCGGGACGGGTAATGCGGATCGTTCAGAGGAATGTGCATATCAAAAAGAATCGTAAAAATCAGGCAGCAAGTAAAGAGCAGAAACTCAAAAGGAAAGCTGCAGATTAAATGCAGCGGGTGTTTGAAGTGCGCTAACGTGATTTTCTCATGCCAAAGATTCCACATAAAAGAAAAAGCTAAAAAGCCGAGCAACAGCAGAATATTTATTTCTTTGAAGTAAAGCATAAGGTTGAAGCAGAGGATACTGAACCATAAACAGGTTGGACTTCGGCTTTGGTTATATTTTTTGAAGAATAATAATCCCAGCAGCAGGAACATAATGCCGTTGCGCTCGGTGAAAATGTGACCGTTAAAAGAGGTGAAAACAGCCGGGCAGAGCAGTAACAGCGTTGCCGCCGCCAAACGTGTCGTTACCGGAGTGAAATCAAGCAAACGGTAAAAAAGCCACAGGCAGAATATTAATTGTCCGACCAAAAACAGGTTAAGCAGGTAAAAATTTGCAGATACAGTGTAAAGAAAAAGCCATTCCGCATGGCCGAGCGGGAAAAAACGGTGAAAAGCATTAAGCAGGTCAGGGCTTTGGTGAGAGATTTGAAAGCCGCTCCAGTGCATGGAATCAAAATCTTTGAAAAAAGACATTTCGCTTTGATACAGAATAATGATGTAAAAAACAACAGCGGCACTCAGCACCGACAAAGCGGTTATCTGAAGTTTGTCCCGGCGGTCAAAAGCGTGGCTTTCGGCAGGGAAAAACGGCGGGTAAGCGTAAGAGCATTTTCTGAACAGGCGGTAGAAAAGCCAGGGAAGCAAAATTGCCGCAATTAAAACCGTCAGAATATGATATTGCTGATTATAAGTGGTCAGAGCGGCTGTCAGCCGGGTAAGTATGCGGTCGTTGAATAAAGGAATATTCATTTTTTATTCCCGAGGTTGTTTTCTTTTTATTAACCGATAGCATATATAATTTATCCAATCAATTCGTTTGTCCGTACTGTGGAGTAATCAAGATGACAAAAAAACTTCCCCGCTTGGTGATTGTAATGCCCTGTTATAATGAGGCGGAGATTTTGCCGTCTACGGCGGACAGAATGGAAAAATTGTTGGAAGATATGGTAAAAGCCGGTTTAACGTCAGCCGACAGCCGGGTTTGTCTGGTTGATGACGGCAGCAAAGACCAAACCGGGGAAGTCATCAAAAAAATCTGCGGGAAGAAAAAATATTTTACCGCGCTCACCCTGTCGCGCAATTTCGGGCAGCAAGCGGCTATGCTGGCCGGTTTGTTTAATAATGAGGCTGATTTATATGTAACGATAGATGCCGATCTGCAAGATGACCCCGAGGTGATAAAAGAGATGGTTGCCAGAGCGAAAAAAGGCTGTGATATTGTTTACGGTGTGCGGGATAATCGCGACAGCGACAGTTTTTTCAAGAAATATACCGCATTGGGGTTTTATAAGTTAATGCGGCTGCTCGGTATTAAAACGGTTTATAATCATTCGGAGTTCCGCCTGATGAGCCGGCGGGCGGTTGAGGCATTGCGGCAGTTTCCGGAACGGAATTTATTTGTCAGGGCAATGGTGCCGCTGGTCGGTTTTAAGTCGTCGGAGGTATATTACAAACGTCTGCCGCGGATCGCCGGAGAAACCAAATATTCTTTGGGAAAAATGCTGGCGCTGGCCTGGGACGGAGTCAGCAGTTTTTCGATTGTGCCGCTGCGGCTGGTGACTTTTACCGGCTTTGCCATGTGTCTTTTGAGCCTGCTGTTCCTGGGGCTGATGTTTTACTGGTGGGCGGTCGGCAAAACGGTTCACGGCTGGTTTTCCTTAGTGACGATTATTACGGTTTTCAGCGGGGTACAGTTGGTGTCGTTGGGAGTTATCGGTGAATACGTCGCGAAAATCTTTATTGAGGTTAAACGGCGTCCGCTTTATATTGTCGATGAACAGCGTGATGAAAGAAAAAATTAGGATATTAAGAATTTGTTGAATATATTACAGTAATATGATACAAAACTGTAAGTTTAATTAATAAAGGTTGGTAAATATGTTTGAAAGAAGCTCTCTGGAAGTTTATAACAGCGCTTTGGTGCCGATGGTTATTGAGCAGACCAGTAAAGGCGAACGTTCGTTTGATATCTTTTCCCGGCTGCTGAAAGAAAGAATTATTTTCCTCGGAGAAGAGGTTAACGAAGTAACAGCCAGCCTTGTAGTGGCGCAGCTTCTATTCCTGGAATCTGAGGATCCGGGAAAGGATATACATATGTATATCAACAGCCCTGGAGGATCAGTTACAGCAGGTATGGCAATTTATGATACAATGAACTATGTAAAGTGTGATGTGTCAACAACTTGTATCGGAATGGCTGCCAGCATGGGTGCATTCCTTTTATCAAGCGGTGCAAAAGGAAAAAGATACGCATTACCTAATGCAGAAGTTATGATTCATCAGCCATTAGGTGGCGCTCAGGGACAGGCAACTGAAATTCAGATTGCAGCAGAGCACATCTTAAAGACAAAGAAGAAATTAAATCAGATTCTTGCAGATAATGCAGGAAAACCGGTTGAGGAAGTAGAAAAAGACACTGACAGAGATAACTGGTTATCAGCAGATGAAGCAAAGGAATATGGATTAATTGACGAAGTAATTAAGGACAGATAAAATAATTTTCCAGAAGATAAGGCACCGCATTTGTGGTGTCTTATTGTCCTTTTATTTAATAAAAATCAAAGAAATGTTTTTTATTAAATAATTTTATATAAAAAGTTAAGGGGTATTTATGGCAAATATTAATAAAGAAAAGTTTAGCTGTTCTTTTTGTGGAAAGACAGAAGACCAGGTAAGAAGACTGATTGCCGGTCCTGATGGAGCTTTTATTTGTGATGAGTGTGTTGAAATATGCGCAGGAATTATTGAAGAAGAAGTTTATGGCGACAGAAACAATGTAGCAGAAGAAGAGATTAATTTACTTAAGCCAAAGGAAATTAAAGAGTTTTTGGATCAGTATGTTATTGGTCAGGATGCTGCGAAGAAGGTACTTTCGGTAGCAGTGTATAATCATTATAAGAGAGTTTTGGCAGGAAAAGATTTAGATGTTGAATTACAGAAATCTAATATTTTGTTATTAGGACCTACAGGTTCAGGCAAGACTTATCTTGCACAGACATTGGCAAAAATCTTAAATGTACCTTTTGCAATTGCGGATGCTACAACATTAACAGAGGCAGGATATGTAGGTGAAGACGTTGAAAACATTTTGTTAAAACTTATTCAGGCTGCTGACTATGATATTGAAAGAGCGCAGCATGGAATTATTTATATTGATGAAATTGACAAGATTACTAAGAAATCTGAGAATGTGTCTATTACAAGAGACGTTTCAGGTGAAGGCGTACAGCAGGCATTACTTAAAATATTAGAAGGAACAGAAGCAAGTGTTCCACCTCAGGGAGGAAGAAAACATCCTCAGCAGGAACTTATTCCTATTGATACAACTAATATTTTGTTTATATGCGGTGGTGCTTTTGATGGTCTTGGAAAGATTATTGAACGTAGATTGGATAAGGGTTCAATTGGATTTAATTCTCAGATTATAGAGAAAACAGACAAGAGTGAAGATGAATTATTTAAGCAGGTTATGCCTGAGGATCTTACTAAGTTTGGTTTGATTCCTGAATTTATAGGTAGAGTTCCTGTAACTGTTTCACTTGATTTCCTTGATGAAAAAGCATTGGAAAGAATTTTAACAGAGCCAAAGAATGCATTAATTAAACAGTACAAGAAGTTGTTTGAATTAGATGGTGTGGAACTTAAGTTTACAGACGAGGCAATTAATACTATTGCAAAGAAAGCAGTAGAAAGAAAAACAGGTGCCAGAGGTCTTAGAGCCATACTTGAAAATGCAGTTATGGATATTATGTACGAAACACCTTCAGATGAAACAATTAAGGAATGTATTGTTAATGAAGATGTTATTAACGGACTTGCAGATCCTGAATTAGTATATAATTCAGTAATTGGCAAGAAGAAAGCTAAGAAAAATAAAGACAAGACAGCATAATTAAGGAGTATACATGTCAGAAAATATATTAAAACTTCCTGTAATACCACTTCGTGGATTGACAGTATTACCGGGAACTACCGTTCATTTTGACATTAGCAGAAAGTCATCAATTAAGGCGGCTGAAACTGCCATGTTGGCTGGAAAGAACTTATTTGTTGTTACACAAAAAAACCCGGTGGAAGAAACACCGGGTTTTGACGGCATATATAATATTGGTACAGTTGTTGTAATTAAGCAGTTAAATAAGCTTCCGGACAATATTGTAAGAGTAATGGTAGAAGCCAAATCAAAAGGTCAGATTTTGGCATTTAATTTTGAAGAGGGTTATTTTCAGGGAAAAATTGATTTACTTGAAGAGAAAGAAAACAACTTGTCAGAAATCGAAGAAGAGGCCTTTGTCAGAGAACTTAAGGACACAATAAGAGATTATAATGATCTAACTCACGAATTAAGTGCAAATGCACTAAGAAGCTTAATGCATATGAGCAGTCTTAAGAACTTAATGAGACAGCTTCTTATGAGAGTTAGAGTAAAGTACCAGCTTAAGCAGACATTTTTGGAAGAAGATGATGTTGTAAGCCAGTTTGGAACGATTATTTCTTTCCTTAAGGAAGAAAATGAGATTGCTCTTATTAGAACAGGAATTATTGATAAGGTTAAACAGCGACTTGACAAGAACCAGCGTGAACATATTTTGAGAGAACAGATGCAGGTTATCAGAGAGGAACTTGGTGACGATTTTATGTCAGAAGCCGAGGAGCTTGAAGAGAAAATACATAGTTTAAATGCTGACAAAGAAGTAAAGGAACAGCTTTTAAAGGAACTTTCAAGATATAAAAGCACAATGGGAAATGCGGCAGAGGCTAATGTGTTAAGAACTTACATTGACACAATGCTTGAAATGCCTTGGAACAACACAACTGAGGAAAATCCGGACTTGCAGAATGCTCAGGATATTCTTGACAGAGACCATTATGGACTTAAAAAGGTTAAGGATAGAATTTTGGAATTTTTGGCAGTTAGGGTTTTGACAGGTGCAAATGGTGACAGTCCGATTATTTGTTTAATCGGACCTCCGGGTACAGGTAAAACATCTATTGCAAAATCAGTTGCAGAGGCGTTAAATAAGAAATATGTAAGAATAAGTCTTGGTGGGGTGGATGATGAATCAGAAATCAGAGGTCACAGAAAGACTTATGTTGGTGCCATGCCGGGAAGAATTGCAACAGGTCTTAAGCAGGCAGGAACAAATAATCCTTTAATGTTATTTGATGAAATAGATAAGCTTGGAAGAGGTGTTCACGGTGATCCTTCTTCAGCATTGCTTGAAGTAATGGATTCTGAGCAGAATTACAAGTTTAGGGATAATTACATAGAAGTACCAATTGATTTGTCAAAGGTTCTTTTTATTGCTACGGCAAATGATATTAATACAATTCCGGGACCTTTGCTTGACAGAATGGAAATCATTCCAATTGAGGGATATACTGAAAACGAGAAATTCCATATTGCAAAGGAACATTTAATAGCTAAGGAATATGCGAAAAACGGTCTTAAGAAAAGTCAGTTAAATATTACTGATGAAGCAATTAAGACAGTAATTCAGAATTATACAAGAGAAGCCGGAGTAAGACAACTTGAAAGAGAGATTTCAGAGATTTGTCGTAAGGCAGCAAGAAATATAGTTCAGAAAGAAAAGAAACATTTAAAGGTTACATCAAAGAATATTGAAAAATACCTTGGTCGTAAAAAGTATGAAGCTGATATGGCAAATGAGAAGGACGATATTGGAATCGTAAGAGGTTTGGCATGGACTGCAGTTGGCGGAACAACTCTTCAGATTGAAGTTAATACAATGCCGGGTAAAGGTGTTCTTAAGTTAACAGGTCAGTTAGGTGACGTAATGAAGGAATCGGCCCATATTGCATTAAGCTTTGTAAGAAGTATTGTTGCAGACTATGGTGTAGACAAGAAATTTTTTGAAGAAAATGATATTCATATCCATGTACCTGAAGGAGCGGTACCAAAGGATGGACCATCGGCGGGCATTACTATGGCAACGGCAATTCTTTCAGCTGTGGCAAAGATACCTGTAAAATGCTCAGTGGCAATGACAGGTGAAATTAATCTTCGTGGTAATGTTATGCCGATTGGAGGATTAAAAGAGAAACTTTTGGCAGCTAAGAATGCAGGCATAAAGATGGTTTTGGTTCCTAAAAAGAATAAGCCTGATGTGGAAGAAATATCAAAAGAGATTACAGATGGATTAGAAATAGTTTTTGTAGAAAAAATGGAACAGGTGCTTGAAAATGCACTGGTAGAACAGGAGCAAAAATGATAATAAAAAATGTAGAACTTGAAACAGTCTGTGGTATTACAAGTAAATTACCGGATAATCAACTATGTGAAATAGCTTTTGCAGGAAAATCTAATGTTGGAAAGTCATCATTAATTAACGGATTAGTGAACAGAAAGGCATTGGCAAGAACGTCATCACAGCCGGGAAAGACTCAGACTATAAATTTTTATAATGTAAATAAAGAATTATATTTTGTGGATTTGCCGGGATACGGATACGCAAATGTGTCTTTAAAAGTTAAGGAACAGTGGGGAAAAATGATTGAAAGATATCTTCACGAATCTCAGGTTTTGAAAGCTGTTTTCTTACTAATTGACATTAGACACGAGCCATCAGCTAACGATGTAAATATGTATCAGTGGATTTTGGCAAATGGTTATGAACCTATTATTATTGCCACAAAAGCTGACAAGATTAAGAGAAGCCAGTTGCAGAAGCACATAAAAATGATTAAGACGGAATTAAATGTTGTACCGGGAACTAAAGTACTTACATTTTCAGCATTGACTAAACAGGGAAAAGATGAAATACTAGATCTTATAGAAGAAATAGTGGAGGAATAAAAATGGCACTTGAAGCTGAAACATTATACAAATTAATAATTATGCATATGTTAAATAAAGTTGAATTTCCACTTACTAACTCTCAGATTTCACAGTTTTTCTTAGAAAACGAATACACTAATTACTTTACTGTTCAAAAATCGTTAAGTGAGTTAATAGAGGATGGATTTGTTTTCTTAAATGTTAATAGAAATACTTCATATTATCATTTAACTTCAGAAGGAAGAGAAAGTCTTAAATTCTTCGAGAACAAGATTCCTAATCCAATAGTGGATGACGTGGATATGTTCCTTATGAATAATAAGTACGAGCTTAGAAATGAAGTGGGAACAGTGTCGGATTATTACAGAGCATCTAACGGCGACTATGTGGTTCACTGCCAGGTTAAAGAAGGGGACAGCACCCTTATTGAAGTAAACGTAGCAACACCTGACAAAGAAACAGCATCAAAGATGTGTGCCACATGGGAGGACAAGGATTGTAGTCAGGAAATTTATCAGTATGTAATTGATAAGTTAACTAATTAAAAAGAATACGTGATATATAAAAAGAACTGTGCAAAACAATAATTCTAAATATAGGAAAAATTGTTAAAGCACAGTTCTTTTTATATAGTGCTTTGGATAGGGGAGAAAGTTTTGAGATTTTTTGCTCTGAGTAAAAAATATGGGAGCGTTCATGCTTTGGGTTAGGTATACTCTTTGCTTCGGGCAAAGGTGCTTCGGGGATGAGTATAATTGTTTATTTTGTAATGATTACGGAATGTGGGAATGAAAAAGTTGCACGTTCCGTAATTCATAGAAGAAAAAGTGTGATTTCGTGTGTGATTACGGAATATGGGAATAAAAAAGTTGCATGTTCCGTAATTCGTAGTAGAAAAGTTGTTATTTTATGTGTGATTACGGAATATGGGAATAAAAATATTGTATGTTTCGTAATTCATAGAATAAAGCTGGTTATTTTGGAAGATATTACGGATTCTGGAGAGTGAAATACTGTATAATCCGTAATGGCTTCAAGAAGTTACGTGTGAGATAGCGTTTCGGTTATACGACACGTAAATTCAGCCGAAAGTACAAGATAAGTTTCAATAAATTACGTGTGGTATAGCGTTTCGGTTATATGACACGTAATCGGTAGCGAAAATAGAAGAATAATTCAAAAAATTACGTGTGAGATAGTATTTTGGCGATATGACACGTAATGACTACCGGAACAGCAATAAGAATAAAAAACTGTGCAAAACAATAATTCCAAATATGGGAAATATTGCCAAAGCACAGTTTTTTTATACATAAATTCTAAGTTTAATAGAAACTGAATATTATTGAATAGTATTAACTTAATTACTCGGATTGCTACGTGCTTCGCACTCCCACAATCTGACACTTTAATCTCACTTGATGTTATCTTTTACAGCCTTACTTACAACATCTGCAACATCAGGGTTGAATGCTTCAGGAAGGATATTGTCTTCGTTAAGTTCGCTGTCAGGAACTAAAGAAGCAATTGCGTGTGCAGCAGCAAGTTTCATTTCTTCTGTAATCTGTTTTGCACGACCTTCTAATGCACCTTTGAAGATTCCGGGGAAGGCTACTACGTTGTTAACCTGGTTAGGAAAATCAGAACGTCCTGTACCAACAACTCTTGCACCGGCTTTCTTAGCAAGGTCAGGCATAATTTCAGGAGTTGGATTAGCCATGGCGAAAAGGATTGCATCTTTGTTCATTGAAGCAACCATTTCTTCTGAAACAATGTTAGGAGCAGAAACACCAATGAAAATATCAGCATTTTTCATTGCGTCAGCCAAAACACCGTTTTGACCTGAAAGGTTTGTAACTTCAGCCATTTCCTTCTGTGCCCAGTTAAGGTCTTTAATATCTTTTGAAAGGATTCCGTAAAGACCACAAATAGTAACATCTTTAAATCCATATTTAAGAAGTAATTTTGTAATGGCAATGCCGGCAGAACCGTCACCATTCACTACAACCTTACAATTTTCTTTTTCTTTGCCAACAACTTTAAGAGCGTTAATGATTCCTGCAAGAACAACGATTGCAGTACCATGCTGGTCATCATGGAATACAGGAATGTCAAGAATCTCTTTAAGTCTGTTTTCGATTTCGAAACATCTTGGAGCAGAAATATCTTCAAGATTAATTCCACCAAATCCGGGAGATATTCTTACAACAGTATCAACTATTTCATCAGGATCCTGAGTATCCAAACAAATAGGAACAGCGTTAACGTTTCCAAATTCTTTAAAAAGAACAGCTTTACCTTCCATAACAGGCATTGCAGCTTTTGCCCCGATATTCCCAAGACCGAGAACGGCGCTTCCGTCTGAAACAACTGCAACTGTATTGCCTTTCCATGTGTACTTGTAAACATCTTCAGGATTGTTTGCAATTTCAACACAAGGTTTTGCAACACCGGGAGTATATGCTAATGATAAATCTTCACGGGTTTTAACGTGGTATTTTGCTTCTGTGCTTAATTTTCCTTTTAAATCAGCATGCAACTTTAATGCTTTTTCGTCTGTTGTCATAATAAACCTCCAAATACTATATGTCTGCGCATAATACTAAAATAACTATTAGTATAATATGTCTGCGTACAATACTAATTAGCAATATATAAAGTGCAACGCCAATTAGTACAATATGTCTACGTATAAGCATAACATATTTTGAAAATTAACACTATCCTTTTTTTTGTAAGTGTGTTAAGATATAAGAACTGATTCGAAAGGGAATTCTCCCTAAAAATCCCAGAATATTGATGATATAAATAAGTTATACAACAAAGAATTACAGAAACTATAAGATTTTATAACAATTGTGAAACAATATTATTTAATATTTAAAATATAGATGACGAAATGGCTTATGTTTAAAAATTGAAAGGAAAATTATGAGAGAAAGATTAAGTGCGTTACCTGTAAGTGAATTAAGGGAAATAGCAAAAGCAAACGGAATTAAAAGTGTGACTACACTTAGAAAGCAACAGTTAATTGATATGATTATTGAAACTGCTGAACGAAAAGATGCAGAATCTAATAGCGTGGAAAAATCCGGTGAAGAAGCAATAAAAGTATCCAAAAAAGAAATTTCAAAAGATGAAACAGTTGAGAAAACACGTCGTACAAGAAGAAAGACTGTAAGAACAAAGGAAACAAGTATAGCTGGAGATACAATTAAAGAAAGCACAGAGTATGAAAAAGCCGGTTCAGAGCGTTCGAAAGAAAGTACAGATAATGCAAAAGAAAGAATTGAGGACGCAAGAGAAAGAACAGAATATACAGAAAGAGAAAATCAGGATTTCAGATATGAAAGAGAAGAATCAGAAGGTGGAAGAAGAGAACATAGACGTGTAAGGGAGCACAAGCAGATTGTTCCTGACGAAAACGGTCCTGTTAAGACGGGTATTCTTGAAGTAATGCCTGACGGTTTTGGTTTTATTAGATGTGACAATTACCTTCCGGGAGATGATGATGTTTATGTTGCACCATCACAGATTAAAAGATTTCACTTGAAAACAGGTGATTTTGTAACGGGTCAGGTAAGGGAAAAAAGAGAAACTGAAAAGTTTGGTGCTTTGTATTATTTGCAGCAGGTTAATGGTGAGTCTCTTGACAAAGTAATGAGCCGACCTAATTTTGAGGACTTAACACCAATATTCCCTAATGAAAGATTACATCTTGAGACAGACGGACATAGCACAGCAATGAGAGTAGTTGATTTGGTAAGCCCGATTGGAAAGGGACAGCGTGGAATGATTGTTTCACCACCAAAAGCAGGTAAAACTACTTTGTTAAAAGAGACTGCAAGAGCGGTTCTTAAGAATAATCCTGAAATGGAAATGATTATTCTTTTAATAGATGAAAGACCTGAAGAAGTAACAGATATTAAAGAGGCAATAACAGGAGATAATGTGGAAGTCATTTATTCAACATTTGATGAGTTGCCTGAACATCATAAGCGTGTATCTGAAATGGTAATTGAGAGAGCTAAGAGATTAGTTGAACACGGAAAAGACGTTATTATCCTTCTTGACAGTATTACAAGACTTGCAAGAGCTTACAATATGACAGTTCCACCAAGTGGGAGAACTTTGTCAGGTGGTCTTGATCCGGCAGCACTTCACATGCCTAAGAGATTTTTCGGCGCTGCAAGAAATATGCGTGAAGGCGGAAGTCTTACAATTCTTGCCACAGCACTTGTTGAAACAGGAAGCAAGATGGACGATGTTGTATATGAAGAATTTAAGGGAACAGGTAATATGGAACTTGTTTTAGATAGAAAATTATCTGAAAAACGTATTTTCCCTGCAATTGACATTACAAAGTCAGGTACAAGAAGAGAAGATTTACTTCTTGATTCAGATGAAATGGGTGCAGCTTATATTATAAGAAAAGAAATTAACGGTTTAAGAAAAGATGATGCAGTTGAACAGGTGCTTAATCTTTTTGCAAGAACAAAAGACAATAAAGAATTTATAAGCAAAATTGCCAGAATAAGGTCAGCTCATTCAAGATAGCTGTAAGCTTATTTGAACGCAGATAAGCATTCCCCCGCTTCAAGTGCGCGGAGCACTAAGTGGCGGGTGAGGGGGGATGCTTATGTCAGTGGGAGTTGAAAGCTCCCACTGACAGATCGCGAAGCGACTGCGTTCATGAGCAAGTAGCGAAGCGGATTGCGAATGTCCGCTTTACTGATAACAGAAATTTGTTAAGAAGATTTAAAAAATTGTGTTATAAAATAAATATCCAATAAGTGTGTTTTATTAAATGCATAAATAAACAGTATAAAAATAACGTATAAAAATAACTTTCATATTATTGACATACTAATATGACTATGTTATAATGGCAAAGCTATTGAGTTGTTGAACCAAGTTCGGGAGATTCGACAGCAGAATCAAAAGCAAACGGATTGGCGTTGCCAATTAGCAAAATTTTAGAAGAGGTGAATGTAATGAGAAAAGGAATCCATCCAGATTACCAGCAGGCAACCGTTACATGTAACTGTGGTAACACATTCGTAACAGGTTCAACAAAGCCAGAACTTCATGTTGAAATTTGTTCAGCATGTCATCCATTCTACACAGGACAGCAGAAAGCTATTTCAGCTCGTGGTAGAATTGATAAGTTCAACAAGAAATATGGTATCAAATAATTTTAAGGATAACAGGTTGAGAAGAAATTCTCAACCTATTTTCTTATCTTCATAAAGGGTTTTTCTTTTAAGAAAAATAAGGTATATATATGGAAAATAAAGAAAGATTAGGCTCATCAGGCATAGGCGGTCAGGCAGTAATAGAAGGCATTATGATGCGTAATAAGGATAAATATGCAGTTGCCGTAAGAAAACCGGATAAGTCCATAGATGTAGATATTCAGGAATGTGGGGGCATAGCTAAGAAGTATAAGATTACAACACTTCCTTTTATAAGAGGAATTTTTAGTTTCATAGATTCAATGGTTATCGGAATTAAGACTCTTACTTATTCAGCAAGTTTTTTTGAAGATGAAGATGAGCAGGAAGAGGAACCGGGCAAGTTTGAAAAGTGGCTACTTAATAAGCTTGGAGAAAAAGCCGAAAAAGTAGTTATGGGATTTACAGTGTGTCTTTCAATTGTTATTGCAGTTGCACTTTTTATGATTTTACCATTATTTATTGCCGATGTTATTGAAAAATATGTTCCGGGAGTTACCCAAAGTCACGTTCCGGTAATTGAAGGAATTGTTAAGATTATTATTTTTATTGGATATCTTTTGTTAATATCACTTATGAAGGATATACAGAGAACATTTATGTACCACGGAGCAGAGCACAAGTGCATTAATTGTATTGAAACCGGCAAGGTCCTTACAGTTGAAAATGTTGCTTCAAGCTCAAGATTTCATAAGAGATGTGGAACAAGTTTTCTTCTCATTGTAATGGTGATAAGTATAATTTTTTTTGTACTTATCAGAACAGATATTGTTTGGTTAAGATATGTTATCAGACTGCTTTTGGTGCCGGTTATAGCAGGAATTTCTTATGAGTTCATTAGATTGGCCGGAAAGTCTGAAAACAAATTTATTAACCTTTTAAGCAAGCCGGGATTGTGGATGCAGAAGATTACTACAAAAGAGCCTACAGATGATATGATTGAAGTTGCAATTAAAGCTGTTGAGGCGGTTTTTGATTGGAAAGAATACTTAAAAGAGAGTGGCATTGAGGTGGAGAAGAAGGAAGAAACATCTTTGCCAAAGGAGTATAAACAGGTAATAGAAGGTTCAGGATACAATTGGAAGTATTAGTAAGAGATATAATAAAAAAGGCTGAAGAAAAACTAAAAGAGGCAGGAGTAGTTGACTTTGCAGTTGACAGTTGGCTTCTTGCAGAGTTTGTTTTTAAAATAAACAGAACGGGTTTTTATATGGATCCTATGATGACAGTGTCAAAAGAGAGGGCTGACAAATATATGGAATTGGTTGGAATTAGGGCATCAAAAATCCCTTTGCAACACATAACCGGAAGTCAGGAGTTTATGGGACTTGATTTTAAGGTTAACGAAGATGTGCTTATACCAAGGCAGGATACGGAATTACTTGTGGAGAATGCTATTACATATATTAAGTCGGTTAAAGGCAATGTTGATGTTCTTGATATGTGTACCGGTTCAGGATGCATAGCAATTTCAATTGACAGGTTGTGCGAGAATGCAAAAGTAACAGCAGTTGATTTTTCCGGGAAAGCTCTAGTTGTGGCAAAGGAAAACAATGCTTTAAATAAAGCAGATGTTACTTTTTTTCAGTCAGATTTATTTGAAAATGTAGAAAAGCAATATGATGTTATAGTGTCAAATCCACCTTATATTAAGACCGAAGAAATCGAGAGTTTAATGGATGAGGTAAGAATCCACGAGCCTATGATGGCTTTGGACGGAGACTGTGACGGATTGAAATTTTATAAAAAAATTGCCAAGGAAGGTAGACAACACCTTAGAAGTAATGGCATAATATTCTTTGAAATAGGATATGATCAGGGACAAACGGTTCCTGCAATATTAGAAGAAAATGGATACAAGGATATAAAGGTTTATAAAGACCTGTCCGGAAATGACAGGGTTGTGACAGCCGGAAAGGAATAGAAATGTTTGATAAATTAGATGGAATACTTGAGAGATATGACGAAATAATGGAACAGTTAAATGATCCTAATGTAGTCAGTGATCAGAATAATTTTAGAAAATTGATGAAGGAACAAAGCGACCTTGCACCAATAGTTGAAGCTTACAAAGCTTATAAAGAAGCTAAGCAGACAGTTGAAGACAGTCTCATGATTTTGGATGAAGAATCTGATGAAGAAATGAGAGAACTTGCCAAGGAAGAAATGAATGAAGCAAAGGAGCAGATTACTGAATTAGAAGAAAAATTAAAAATCTTACTTCTTCCAAAGGATGAAAATGATGACAAGAACGTTGTAGTTGAAATCCGTGGTGGTGCCGGCGGTGATGAAGCAGCTTTATTTGCAGCAGAATTATACAGAATGTATTGTATGTACGCTGAAACACAGCACTGGAAAACAGAAATGATTTCAGTTAACGAGAATGGATTAGGTGGCTTTAAAGAAGTAGTATTTATGATTAACGGTCAGGGTGCATATTCAAAATTAAAATATGAAAGTGGAGTTCACAGGGTACAGAGAATCCCGGTAACAGAATCAGGCGGACGTATTCATACATCAACAGCAACAGTAGCTATAATGCCTGAAGCTGAAGAAGTAGATGTAGAAATTGATATGAATGATTGCCGTTTCGATGTATTCCGTGCATCAGGAAATGGTGGACAGTGTGTAAATACAACAGACTCAGCCGTAAGACTTACACATATTCCAACAGGAATAGTAATTTCATGTCAGGATGAAAAGTCACAGCTTAAAAACAAAGACAAAGCCCTTAAAGTATTAAGAGCTAGATTATATGAATTAGAGTGTCAGAAGAAACAGGATGCTGAATCAGAGGCAAGAAGAAGCCAGATTGGTACAGGGGACAGATCAGAAAAAATCAGAACATACAACTTCCCACAGGGACGTGTAACAGACCACAGAATCAAATTCACATCCCATAGATTAGATGAAATCTTAAATGGACACCTGGAAGAAATCATCGACAACTGCATTGCTGCTGACCAGGCTGCAAAACTCAGTAACATGAACGACTAACACTCACAAAACCACAACAAGACGCACAGGCTGCTTGCAGCCATGTGCGTCTTTTGTGGTTTTAGGGAGTCAAACGCTCACTGAGATGAAGCGAAGCGGAATCGAAGTGAACGATTGACTCGTCAAAGCGAAGCTTTGATGAGTGTTAGTCGTAGTATTGTGATGCGGGAGTCAAACGCTCACTGAGATGAAGCGAAGCGGAATCGAAGTGAACGATTGGCTCGTCAAAGCGAAGCTTTGGAGAGTGTTAGTCGTAGTAGTGTGATGCGGGAGTCAAACGCTCACTGAGATGAAGCGAAGCGGAATCGAAGTGAACGATTGGCTCGTCAAAGCGAAGCTTTGGAGAGTGTTAGTCGTAGTAGTGTGATGCGGGAGTCAAACGCTCACTGAGATGAAGCGAAGCGGAATCGAAGTGAA
>ENA-ORTG01001841-ORTG01001841.1-human-gut-metagenome-genome-assembly--contig:-NODE-1841-length-18432-cov-4.114709_pt1 | contig 18432 bp, 15 predicted proteins | sample MGYA00241906_ERZ509176 | MGnify/ENA primary metagenome ERZ509176 (study PRJEB26280, sample SAMEA2338811) | human gut metagenome | biome: human gut; feature: human-associated habitat; material: faeces...
GGATGAATACAAATTAAAAGCGGAACCGTTTACGGTTCCGCTTTTAGTAGAATAATGCAAGCCGAGATTAGTAAATCTGGCCGTACTTTTTGCACAGTTCGATGAACTTCTCGACGCGCTCGGGCTTTACGTCTGCCTGAATGATGTGGGCCGGAGCCACCATGTATCCGCCGCCTTTGCCAAGGATTTCGATGCGTTCCTTGATGTCGGCTTCGAGTTCTTCATCGGTGCCGTTCGGCATCAGGTACTGCTGGTCGATCGCACCCCAGAATGCGAACATATCGCCGTATTTATCCTTGACCTCCTGCGGAGAGTGCAACGGAACTCCGGGCTGAACCGGGTTGAACACGTCGAAGCCGCACTCTTTGATCATCGGCATCAGTGTGCCTACGGCGCCGTCGCTGTGCAGAATCATTACCAGATCCGGTTTTTTGGCCTTCAGCGTGTCAATCATCTTTTTGTAATACGGCAATAGCAGTTTGCGGAACATTTCCGGTGCGAAGAGCGTGCTGGTCTGCGATCCGAAGTCGTCACCCACCCAGATGGCATCCACACCGGCGTCGATCAGACGCAGTGCGATCTGCGTCTGGAATTCCCCGCAGGCCGCGAAAAGCGGTTCGAGGTATTCGTCTTCCATGAACATGCTCATCAGAATCTTCTCCGGAGTGAACGGTACGGTTCGATGCCATACGCCGGTCGCACGGTAAATCGCATGGGCGAGTGCCGGTGCCGGGGTGTTGATCACGATCTCACCGATGGATTTGACACCAAACGGACCGCTTGGCTCGTAGCTGGTTTCAAATTCTACATTGATCCTGCCCATATCCAGACGGGTCGGAATCTTGTACTGCATAAAGCTGTTCTCTGCGATTTTTCCCTGTGCGTTGTAAGTCACATTTTCATAGAGTGCCATGCCGATTCCCTGGCCGATACCGCCTTCCGCCTGTACTCTTGCAAGGTTTGGATTGACCGGGATACCGCAGTCGATCACAGACTGATAATCAAGGATCTCGATGCTTCCCGTCTCTTTATCCAGCTCGATCTCTACCATTCCGACCATGTAAGGAGGCGGGGATACCGGGGAAGAATACGTGGCTGTCACATCCACAGGAATCGTATTGTTGACCTGCGATTTTGTGGCAATATCCGCAAGACTGACGGACTTTTCGCCGTCGGTCAGGTAAACTTTCTCACCGTCAAAATCGACTTCTTCCGGTTCACACTCAAGCATGCCGGCACCGATCTTTTTGATATTTTCCCGCAGCTGCAGTGCCGCATTCTGCGTTGCCATTCCTGTCACATAAGTGGTGGAAGATGCATATGATCCGGAGTCGTACGGAGAGGCATCCGTATCTGCCCCGAAAACGGAAATCTGATCTGCATCACAGTCGAGCACTTCCGCTGCCATCTGTGCAAGGATTGTATCGCATCCCGTTCCCATGTCGGCCGCTCCGATCATCATGTTATACGTTCCGCCGTCACCAAGTTTTAAGGTACAGGAACCGACATCGACATTGGAAATACAGGAACCCTGCATTGCCAGTGCCATGCCTGCCGCACGCACTTTTCCATTGCCCATGTCACGCACCGGATATTTTTCTTTCCAGTGGAAGTTGTCGGCACAGTGTTCGATACAGCGGTCCAGTGCACAGGCATTTGCCGTCTCACCGAAGTAAGCCGGCATAAACATGCCTTCGCGGACAATATTTTTCATACGGATCTCCACTGGGTCCATATGCAGTTTCTCCGCCAGCTCATTGACTGCGGATTCCAGTGCAAAAATACCCTGCGTCGCACCGTAGCCGCGGTAGGCTCCGGCTGCCTGAACATTCGTATAGACTACGTCGCAGGAAAATCTGGTTGCCTCACAGCCTCCGGTATAAAGCGGAAGTGCTTTATGTCCGGAAAGTCCTACGGTCGTAGTTCCATGTTCTCCGTAGGCACCGGTATTGGATAAGGTATAAAGGTCGATAGCCCGGATATGTCCGTCCTTCATCGCACCTAAGCGAACTGTCACTTCCATTTCGTGCCTTGGTGAAGCGATCGTCTGACATTCTTTTCGGCTATAGATCAGTTTACACGGTTTCTTTGTCATCCAGGTCACAAATGCCGGATAAACTTCGCAGACTGCTGTCTGTTTTGCTCCGAATCCTCCGCCGATACGCGGTTTTTCCGCACGCACCATCGATTTTGGGATTCCAAGTGCGTTAGCAATGATACGTCTTACATGAAAGACAATCTGTGTGGAACTGATGCAGTGAAGACGTCCGTAACGGTCGATCTCGCAGTAAGCACGGATGGTTTCCATATAGCCCTGCTGTGCCGCCTTGATCCGCCAGCTGTGCTCGATCACTTCATCGCATTCGCTTAAAATCTGCTCTACATCACCGTGGGTATCTTCCTCGTGATGCAGAAGGTTGCGTTTCACATCACCGGTATTTCCATAGGATTTCCAGTTCTCCTCCGGATGTACCAGAACTTCGTTATCAAGGGCTTTTCTGAAATCAAGGACCGGCTCCAAAACCTGATATTTCACCTTGATCAGACGCAGTGCTTTATCGACTGCTTTTTCATTTTCACCGGCAACGATCGCCACCGGATCACCCACACAGCGAACCCTCTGATCTAGGATCAGACGGTCATACGGAGATGGCTCCGGATAAGTCTGTCCAGCAATACAGAAGCGTTCTTTCGGCACATCTTTCCAGGTATAGATGGCTTCGATACCCGGAACTTTGGCGGCTGCCACTGTTTTGACCTCTTCTACCAGAGCATGGGCATGTGGACTGCGGAGCAGTTTTACCACCAGGCAGTCCTGCGGCACAATATCATCCATGAAAACGGGTTTTCCTAGCAGAAGCTGGTTTGAATCTTTTTTCGGAACACATTTTCCGACCATATGATAATCTTTTCGATCTCGCTTAAATTCACTCATGCTTCCACTCCCTTCCGATATCCGCACCATAAACTTCTGCCTCCAGATCAAGCGGTGCTGCTTCCTTTTTGCTGTTCAGATAGTTGCGGAGCGAACGCAGCTGGCTCTGATATCCGGTACAGCGGCAGAGATTGCCTGATAAATATTCAAGGATCTCTTCGTCTGTCGGATCTGGATTTTCCCGGAGCAGTGCCACGATATTAACAATATAACCCGGATTGCAGAATCCGCACTGGTCGGCACCCTGAGCTGCAAAAAAATCGCTAAATTTCTTTGCTTCTTCCTGGAGGCCTTCTAAGGTGTCTACTTTTCTTCCTGATGCACGTCCGATTGGAACGCTGCAGGAAAGCACTGGTTTTCCATCCAGTAAAACGCTGCAAAGCCCGCAGTTTCCGGTTTCACATCCTCTTTTGACGGAAAAACATTTATGTTTTCTGCAAAAATCAAGGAGCACCATATCGGCATCCACCGAATCTGTGATCTTTTTTCCATTTAATGTAATGGTCACTTCCATCAGCACTTTTCCTCCTCTCCATTGTTTTCTGCCACAATCGTATGCAGTGCACGTTTTACAAGCACCTGACAGACGATCCGGCGATATGCAGCTCCGGCTCTCATATTACTGCCGAAACGGATCTGCTCTGCAACCTTGGCGGCAAATTTTTCGATGCTTTCCTCGTTTATTTCTGTTAAAATGCCTTCTTTATCCCAGACGTTTTCCGCAAGATGCGGTGTAGCTCCGACTGCTGCAACATATCCTTCTTCCCGTTTTGCCACCGCACAGGTCAGCACCGGAAAATCTGTGGACTGGTTTCTCTGACTTAAATACACGACTGCTTTTACCTTTTTCGGTACGATCACAGAAACAAGAATATCCCTTGTCTTTCTTGGCATTTTTACAAACTCATCCAGATCCAGGATGCCCGCATGATGCAGCTGCACCTTTGCACCCATGGCACGGAAGATCGTCATCACATCCGAAAATCCGTAACGTCCCCAGAGACTGCCGCCGACCGTAGCCACATTTCGAAACTGTACACCAACGATATGTTTCACCGACTCGGCAAACGCACCTTTCGTGTAAGTATTTAACGCCTCGTTTGTCTCCAGTTCCCGAAGCGAAACATACGCTCCGATGCGAAATTCTTTTTCATCTTCTTCGATCTGATCCAGACCAAGATCTGACAGATCAATCGCTGTTCCAAACGGCCGCTTCCGCATCTTCAGCCAGAGCATACCGCCGAGAACAAAATTATTTTTTTTCTGGTAAAGCCCATAGGCCTCTTCCAGACTTTCTGCCCTTACGTATTGATTAAAATATCCCATACTGTCCTTTCCCTATTCAAAAATTATCTCTGACATTCTTACTATACACCGATGCAATCCGCCGGTGGCTGCATCAGGTTGGAAATCAAATCCCATCCCGAATATCAATTTATCTCATATCTAATACAACTCTAACTCATACATTGCTTCCCACTTCAGCTTTTCTTCTTCCAGAAACACAAGGATTTTTTCTTTTTCTTCCGGTTTCGTTTTCCAGGAAAGTCCGCACCCTGCTGAAATCTCGGATGGAAGCGGGATCAGCCGCCCGAAAATCCCCATTTCCTGTGCCCTCTTTTCCATCGCCATCGCCGCTGTCGTGGTGGAAAACGTGATCACCAGCTGCTTTGTTTTTTTTCTCATATCACGGACTTACAATCAGGGAAGCCTGCGTCATCTTTTCCGCAATCTCGTACATGTTCGTCACTTCTCCGACTGCAAGCCGGTCCGTCAGACCATAGTGATTTAAACAAGTCCCGCATGTTAAAATTTTCACGCCCTGTTCTTCCAGGGCTTTCAGATCCTCCAGCGACTGAGAGCCCTCACAGGTGATAAATGCACCGCCATTATAAAAAAGCATGGTTTTCGGCAGATCTTTCTGCTGCGAAATCGCATAGATAAAGCCTTTTAACAGCACTTTTCCAAGCTCCGGATCACCCTCTCCCATCACGGAAGAGCGGATCACAACCACCTTATTGCTTTCTTTTTCCGGCGTACAGTCACAGAATTTTCCACCGTCTCCGTCTTTTTTTTCAACGTTATCCACCACATTTTCCACGATGATGCACACACGATATTTTCCTTCTTCAAGCTTTTCACTTGTGGTCTTATAACCTTTCTGGTCTGCCATCTTTTTCAGATTTTCAACTGCGATTTCATTGTCAACCAGTGTCTCCACCACATCGGCACCTTTTAAAGATGCAATCGCATTTTTTGTCTTAACAACCGGGATCGGACATGCATCGCCCATTGCATTTACTGTGATCATATTACATCCTCCTCAATTCACATAGATATCTTTTTCTTTTTTCTCCGTAAACCTTCCGACGATTGCTGCCGGCATTCCGGCTTCTCTTAATTCTTTCTCAAATGCCGCTGCGTCTTCTTTTTTCACGGCAAATAACAGTCCGCCGGAGGTCTGTGGATCAAAGAGCAGTTCTTCCATCGCAAATGGAATATATCTTGAAAATGACACACGTTCTGCGACATGATTGCGGTTTCGCTGTGCCGCAGCCGTCAGCAGAAATTCTTCTGCACAGTGCATTGCTCCTTTGATGACCGGGATGGAAATGCTGTCGATTTCTGCCGAAATGCTGCTGTTTATCATTTCACTTAAGTGTCCTAAAAATCCAAAACCGGTCACATCGGTGCAGGCATGTATCTCGTAACGATGGCTGATCTCTGCGGCTTTTTTATTGAGCATGGTCATTGAAGCAATCGCTTCTTCCATGGCTCCTTTTGGTGCCTGTCCGACACGGTTTGCATTGCACACCAGCCCGACTCCGAGTTTCTTGGTAAAGATCAGTACATCCGACGGTCTGCCTTTGTCATTTGCATAGATCTGTTTTGGATTTACAATACCCATCACAGATAGTCCGTATTTGACATCGGCATCGGCAATGGAATGACCTCCTGCCAGCGTTCCACCCGCCTCGATCACTTTTTCTGCCCCGCCCTGCATAATCTTTCCGAGAATATTTAAATCCATTTTTTCCGGAAAACAGAGGATATTCAATGCTGTCTTTACCGTTCCGCCCATCGCATAAATGTCACTTAAAGCATTTGCCGCTGCAATCTGCCCAAACAAATACGGATCTTCCAACATCGGCGGAAAAAAATCCAGCGTCTGGACAATGGCGGTATCTTCCGTGATCTGATAAACAGCCGCATCATCCCGACTGTCATATCCGATCAGAAGATCCGGATCTTTTTCCCCTCTTGGGATTTTGCCAAGCACGTGGCTTAAAAGATCCGGTCCTAATTTTGCCGTACATCCGCCACCCTTACAAAATACAATCTCTTCTGTCATTTCACGCCTCCACTTCTTCTGCGATCTCACGGATCGCTTCTGCGGCCGTCAGTGCCTCTTTTTCTGTATTATAATATGAAAAGCTGAAACGCACCATGCCCTGCTTCTGCGTTCCGAAATACTGATGCATCAGCGGTGCACAGTGTGCTCCCGGACGCACTGCAATCTCATACTCTTCCAAGAGCCATTCACTGACCTGCGAAGAATCCACGCCTGCGATATTCAGAGAAACGATCGGGCATCTGTTTTTATCCGAAAAATCGCCATATATCTTCACATTGGGAATCTGCTTGATTTTCGCAACAAAACACTCCATCAGATTTCGCTCTTTTTTCCATATCTCTTCTGCTGTAATCTTCTGGATTTCCTGTACACCTGCAAGAAGTCCGGCAATCCCGTGGCCATTCAACGTTCCGGCTTCGAGATGCTCCGGGAGTTCTTCCGGCTGCGTTTTCAGGAAACTGTGCACGCCGGTCCCGCCGCTTTTTAAAGGCTTTATCTCTGCACCCTCACCTATGTAAAGTCCGCCGGTTCCCTGCGGTCCAAACAGGCTTTTGTGCCCGGTAAAACAGAGCACATCGATATGCATCTGTTTTACATCAATCGGAATCACACCTGCAGTCTGCGAAGCATCGACGATCAGAAACAGCCCATGCCGCCTTGCAAGCTCTCCCATCCTCTGCATGTCCGTCAGGTTTCCGGTCAGATTCGATGCATGGGTGCAGACGATCGCTTTCGTGTTTTCCCGGATGGCTGCTTCGATTGCATCAAAATCTGCCGTTCCGTTCTGTCCACTCGCCGCAATCGTAAGTTCAACACCCTTTTTCTGCATAGCATAGAGCGGACGCAGCACCGAATTATGCTCCAGCTGCGTCGTGATCACATGATCTCCCTGAAGAAACATCCCCTGGATTGCCATATTCAAAGCTTCCGTTGCATTGGACGTAAAAACCAGCCTCGATGGATCACTGCCTCCGAAAAAATCGCAGAGCGTCTGCCTCGCCTCATAGATCATTCTCGATGCTCCAAGTGCTGCACCGGAAAATCCTCGCCCGGAATTTCCCAAAGTTTTCATGGCATCAAGAACGGCATCATAGACTGCCTGTGGTTTTTGAAGCGTTGTCGCTGCGTTGTCCAGATAAATCATGCTGTCATCCTCACACTTTCTGTAAAACATATTGCATCATCTTTACTGCAGCAGATGGATCTTTCCGCCATCCACAAAGATTTCTGTAATTTTTTCCGGTACCGACGGCATTTTTTCTTTCGATAAAAGCATCATAAGTTCCGCATCGGTTCCATCTATCTGACAGCTTACCGCCCAGCTGTGCAGTTCTTCTTCGGTGCTACAGGATTTTACTGAAATTTTGTTCCTGACTTGTTTTTCTTCCAGTATGGCATCTTCTGAATAAAGAGTGATATCTCCCGGATAAATGGCGATCGCACGATATTTTTTCTGCTCTTCCAGCTCAGTAAACGGGACTCTCAGCGAAAGATTCCAGTCTTTTGCGTACACCCGTTCTTCGCTGATCCAGTCAATCTCTGAAATATTATTGCAGCCCACCAGTTTTGCCTGCCCGACTGTCTGAGGCTCTGCAAAAAACGCCCTCTTTTCACGGATCGGACTGAATCTGCCGTTTTCCATGCTGCCAATCCGGTCTGCCAGGCGATAAACCTCCTCCTGATTATGCGAAACAAAAAGGATCGGTTTGTCAAAATCATGCAACATCTCCATCACTTCCCGCTCCATTTTCCGCTTGATATGCTCATCCAGTGCGGAAAACGGCTCATCTAAAAGAATGCACTGCGGCTCGGCCGCCAGCATGCGGATCATGGCAAGACGCTGTTTCTGTCCGCCGGAAAGATGATCAGGATAACTGTCCGCATAATCTCCAAGACCGTATTCTTCCAGCCATTTCTGCACCTGGACCGGATTCTTTTGTTTCATCACAATGCTGATATTTTCAGCTGCCGTCATAGTCGGAAACAGGGCGTACTCCTGAAAAAGATAGCCGACGTTCCGTTTCTGCGGCGGAAGATTGATCTTTTTTGAAGAATCATACAGAACCCTGCCATTCAGCGAGATAAATCCGCTGTCCGGCGTCTCGATCCCGGCAATGCATTTGAGCGTCATGCTTTTTCCGGAACCTGAGCCTCCGATCACCGCCAGAATCCCGGCTTCCGTTTCCAGATCAACCGTCAGCTCATAAAGAGCCAGTTGTTTTTTTATTTTTACGATGAAAGGCATGCTTTTTCCCTTTACTTTTCTTCTCTCCAAACAGATTCAGTGCAACAAGACACACAAACGAAATCACAAAAATCACCAGACACCAGAAACCGGCAAGTGCAAAATCTCCGTTCTGGAGCACCATGGCGATCTGCTGCGAGATCGTCGAAGTCCTGCCGGCGATATTTCCGGCGAGCATGGAAGTCGCCCCATACTCACCGATCGCCCTTGCAAATGCCAGGACTGTACCGGATAAAATGCCCGGTTTTGCCATCGGTATGCGGATCTTCCAGAAGATCGTCCGCTCGCTCAATCCAAGCGTCTGTGCCGCATAGATCACATTCTCATCGACCTGTTCAAAGGCCGCTCTCGCATTGCGGTACATCAGCGGAAAAGCGATGACCGTTGCCGCCAGCACACAGCCAAGCCAGGTATGTACTGCCTGAATGCCAAGACTGTTCGCCAGAAAACGGCCAAACGGTCTTCTTGTACTGAATGTACGAAGCAGAATGTATCCTGCCACAGTCGGCGGAAGTACCAGCGGCATCGTCAGAAAACCATCCCAGAACGCTCTTGCTTTTCCCTTCCGGCCCATCACAAATCTGGCCGCAAAAATCCCAAGGAAAAAGGAAACAAACGTTGCAGCCACTCCGGTTTTCATTGTAATCCAAAGCGGTGTAAAATCCAGATTCTGCAAATTCATAGATATCTCCTACTGTACAGTAAAATGATATTTTTCAAACAGTTTCACTGCTTCTTCACTTTGCAGGTAAGTAAGGAAATCCTCGGAAGCTTCCAGTTCTTCATCGGAAGTATGATCACTTTCTACTGCTGCTACCGGATAGATCACATCACCGGTCAGGGAATTCGGCAGCTGCTCGATAATATCCAGCTGATCTTCATATCCGAACGTATCAGAATAATAAACTGTTCCGACTTCATTTGCTCCTTCTGCAACTGCGGATGCAACGGCTCCTACGTTTGCACAGTTATTGATTTCCAGGCCGCCCAGTGCCTTTGATATCACATCATCTGTCAGCTGATCGACTTCTGTGTACTCTGAGCCTGCCATGCCCGCATTGATCAGGGCTTTTCTGGTATACTGTCCAACCGGAACAGTCTGATCTGCCAGTGCCATGTTCTTTGCAAGAGAAAGATTGGAAAAATCTGTTACTTTGGTATCGCTGCCTTTCCATGTAACAAGGCATACCTGATTGTTCAGAAGATCCCGCCGGCTTCCTTCCACGATATCACCACCGTCAAAACCTGCCTGCAGCTCATCCATCTGAGAAACACTGGCAGAAAAGAAAATGTTGCATTTTGCACCTTCCTTGATCTGTGTCATCAACGTTCCGGAACTGTCATAGTTTGTCTGGAAAGTTACATTCGGATGCTCACTGTTGTACTTTTCGCACAGCTCATCCATAACACCGTTCAGACTCTTTGCTGCAAAAACGGTAACTTCTATTTTCTTTTCCTTGCTTCCACATCCTGCAAGAAGAACTCCTGCGGTTGCCAGTGATACGATTGCGAAAGTTACTGCGATCGTTTTTTTCATTTGCTTTTTCCTTTCATGATGCAATTTTTAAATGCTCTTTATTTTTATAATCCATTTCCACTATAAGTTTATACAAAGATTCTGTACATTTACGATCAGTTCCTGCATACCATAGTGCTGCATGCCCTGTCATGTCTCCTCCAGCAGCACTTCAATCCTGCCGCCGCACACCATGCCTTCTTCTTCGACGTTATCGGTGCTCATCTGGATTTTGACAATCTCGCAGATCCCATGTATGCCTTTTCGCATTTCCGCAAAATATCCGCGACATCTGGTGATCACTTCAGCTTCTGCACAGCCTCCGCCGATGGTTCCGATAATACGATTGTCCGATGTGACCAGCATCTGGGTTCCGATGCTTCTGGGTGCACTGCCCATTTTTTCAATGATCGTACAAAGCATGCGGTATTCCATCTCATTTTCATCATTTACTGCAAATTTTGAAAGTCTCTGCGGCTCTGTCAGTTCTTCCAGAATTGCCTCGTCTGTTTCTGCCGCTTTTGCACGTTCATTTTTGCACTGCACGATCTCGCTGATCACGGAAAGTGCGATCTCTGCCGGAGTCTGTGCTCCGATTGCCAGACCGATCGGGGAATGCAGCTTTTGTACCTGTTCTTTTGTATAGCCTGCTTCTTCCAGATCTTTTCGCACCAGCACACTTCGCTTTCTGGATCCCATCATGCCTGCATAGGCAAACGTTCTTTTATAAATCTCTTTTAAGCATTCCAGATCAAAACGATGTCCTCTCGTCATGCAGACATAATAATTATCCACATCTTTCGGGATTTTTGCAAGACTTTCCACATAATCTCCACAAAGAATGTGATCTGCTCCCTCCTGTTTTGCATGTTCTGCAAAAAACGGGCGGTCTTCCAGAACCCAGATTTCAAAATCCAGCAGTTTTGCCATCCTCACCAGGGCAGTTGATACGTGTCCGCCGCCGCAGATCACAAGTCTTGCCCTGTTTCCGATGGAATGAAGGAAAATCTCCTGCTCTTCGATCGTGATCCGGTGTTTGTCTGCAAGATGTGCCTTCCAGATTTCTTCGGCATGTTTTTCATTAAAAAAATCTGATCCGGATATTGATTCTTTTGCCGCTTCATTCATATCGTGTTTGTGCAGGCCATGATACATTCCGGCACCGGAACTTCGTACCGCACGGATTTTTCCATCCATCATGCAGAGCTTTTCGCCCCTGTTTTTTCCGGTAATGACGGTCGCTGTCAATGTGTCCGCTGCCTTATTCCGATCCCGGACGGTCGCATAAAAATTTGCCGGTATCATCGTCACCTCATCACCTTTTTTAATCGTGCCGCCTTTTAAAACAACGGCAAACACGCCTTCCTTCGGCATGATGCACTCGCCCATCCGCTGATAAATGGCACAGTGAGAATGGCACTGTTTTCCGATCTGCGTCATCTCAAGCAGTGCATCTCCAATCTGAAACCTCGTTCCGAGCGGCAGCGTTTTAAAGTCAAATCCGGAGACGATCAGATTCTCCCCGAAGGCTCCGTTTTCGATTCTGGCTCCTCTGGCTTTGAAATCTTCGATTTTTTCAAAAGATAAAAGACTGACCTGCCTGTGCCATTTACCTGCATGGGCATCTCCGACAATCCCGAAATCTGTAACCAGCTGTGCTTCCTGTATTTCTTTTTTTTCTGTCCCGCGTTTTTCACTGATATTGATCGCGATCAGTTTTCCCATCTATTTCTCCTTTAATCTTATCCGCCAATCTGATTCATGGTTTCTGAACTTTTTTTCGAATTCTGCTCCTCAAAATGATGCGATTTCGGCTTCTGGAAAATCGCCTGCCGCATCAGCTCTGCCAGCTTGTCTGGATTTTCTGTATCTTCCAGTGCCGGACGCAGATCGATCACTTTTGCAGAAGCCAGACAAGGCTTTAATTTTGCCTCGGAAGTGATGCGGACGCGGTTGCATCGGTCGCAGAATTTTCCATGGATCGCCTGAATCAGACCGATGGAAATATCCAGATCCGAAAAGCGATAGTATACCGCCGGACCATATCCATATTTTTCCTGAGAATCTGCTTTTCTTTTTCTTTGCATGATCCTCTCATACCTGCCATATCGCTCCTGCAAAGTTTCCAGTACTTTGCTTTTTGGATCGACCGGCAGAATCTTTCCAAAACCAATCGGCATCATCTCGATAAACCGAAGTGTGACGTGGTTTTGTTCTGCAAACGCTGCCAGTGCACAGACATCGGTCTGTTCTCGCAGCACAGCATTGATCTTTACCGGAATTTCAAGTTCTGCTGCCTTTCTGATCCCATCAAGCACATTTGAGAGCTTTCCGCCCCCGGTCAGAACCCGGTATTCTTTTTCATCCGGCGTATCCAGGCTGACATTGATGCTGTCGATGCCTGCCTGTTTCAGCTGTGCCGCCTTTTCTTTTAAAAGCACGCCGTTCGTGGTCAGATGCACCGAATCTACTCCTTTGATCTGTTTGATTTTACAGAGCAGTTCCTCGATTTTCGGATAACATAAGGGTTCTCCACCGGTCAGCCGAAAATGCGTGATGCCAAGAGAAACGGCACTTTCCACGCATCTTAGAACCTGATTCATCGGAAAGAAATGTACATCGGAAATCCGCTTCTCCGGCATACAGTAGCTGCACCGAAGATTGCAGTTGTTTGTGAGAGAAATCCGCATATATTCTATCTTTCTCCCGAACTGATCCAGCATCTTCTACCAGCCCTTTCCAAAACCGCAGTTCGGAAATGTACACACTTTGCAGTTCAGGCAAAGTCCGCCTTCGCCAAGCGAAGCCAGCTCATCTGCCGTGACCGGATCTGCTGCCATCAGCCGCGGCAGAACCAGATCAAAAATGGTCCGCCTGTTGTACATGGCACAGCCCGGAAGTCCACAGATCGGGATCACTTTGTCACCTTTCCGGTAATAGGACAATAAAAACATCGCTCCCGGCAGAACCGGGGAGCCGTAAGAGATCATTTCCGCCCCGGTATTTTTGATGGCAAGCGGCGTTTTATCGTCCGGATCCACACTCATGCCTCCGGTGCAGAATACAATATCCGCCCCTGCTTCTATGGCACGCAGACAGCCGTCTGTGATTTTTCTGTCATTGTCATCAAAAATCTCATGGAACATCATTTCTGCCCCGAATTCTGCGATTTTCTGCTCAATGACCGGCGTAAAGGCATCTTTGATCCTGCCGTGATAAACTTCATTTCCCGTTGTGATAATCGCTGCTTTTTTTACGGTAAACGGCAGGATTTTCAGGATTGGTGTTCCGTCACAGATCTTTTCTGCTTCCTGCATTTTATCCTTTTTAATCACCAGCGGAATGATACGTGTTCCGGCAAGTTTATCTCCCTTTTTCACTACGGTATTGCCGTGTCTGGTTGCGATCATCATCTCTCCGAATGCATTTACTTTCTTCAGTTTCTCACGATCTACCTTCAGCAGACCTTCCGTATCAGCGATCGCTTCGATCTTGCCTTCTTTCACATCAGTTCCATGCATGGAATCTCCTGCACAGATTTTATACAAAATATCAGCGCCCTCATTTTCATGAAGAATGCCTTCTTTCTTTTCCCACACAAAAAGATGTTCTTTTCCAACAGAAAGGAGCAGCGGAATGTCCTCTTCTTTCACAATATGTCCTTTGGAAAACAGAACGCCTTTCTTCTCATCCTTTATAATCTGTGTAATATCATGGCAGAGGATCTGGCCTGCTGCGTCTTCGGTTCTTATTTCTTTCATTCTGCAATTCATCCTTTCGCATATAATTGCTGTTTACGATCACAATCCGGCTTTGCAAAGTTTCGCATATACGCCGTCCTTCTCCATCAGCTCCTGATGTGTACCTTCTTCTGCAATTCCATCTTCGGTCAGCACCAGGATCCTTCTGGCATTGCGGATCGTGGAAAGACGATGGGCGATAACAAAGGTGGTGCGGCCATACATCAGGCCGTCCATGCCCTGCTGCACCAGGCGCTCGGTGCGGGTATCAATGCTGGAGGTTGCTTCGTCCAGGATCAGTACCGGCGGGTCCGCAACAGCGGCACGGGCAATGGCAAGCAGCTGGCGCTGGCCCTGGCTCAGGTTGGTGCCGTCGCCGGTCAGCGTGGTGTTATAGCCATCCGGCAGGTGGCGGATGAACTCATCGGCGTTGGCCAGCTTGGCGGCGGCGCGGCATTCCTCGTCCGTTGCATCCAGGCGGCCATAGCGGATGTTATCCATAACCGTACCGGTAAACAGGTGGGTATCCTGCAGAACAATGCCTAAGGATGCGCGCAGGTCGTCTTTATGAATATGGGTCACATCAATGCCGTCATACTCAATGGTGCCCTTCTGGATATCATAGAAGCGGTTGATGAGGTTGGTGATGGTGGTTTTGCCTGCGCCGGTGGAACCGACGAAGGCGATCTTCTGGCCCGGACGGCCATACAGGTTGATATCATGCAGGACGATCTTGCCCGGATCATAGCCAAAGTCTACATCCTTAAAGACGATATCTCCCTTCAGTTCACGGTAGTCTGCGCTGCCATCGGCGTTCACACGCTTCCAGGCCCACAGGTTGGTGCGCTCCTTGGTTTCGGTCACAGAATCATCCGGCAGGCGTTTGGCGTTGACCAGCATGACCTTGCCCTCGTCCACTTCCGGCTTTTCGTCCAGCAGGTCAAAGATACGCTGGCCGCCGGCCAGAGCCATGATGATGGCGTTGAACTGCATGGAGATCTGGCTGATGGGCATGTTCAGGGTGCGGTTGAAGGTCAAAAAGCTGGCCAGCTTGCCCAGGGTCAGGCCTGTCATGCCAGACAGAGCCAGCGCACCGCCGATCATGGCGCAGAACACATAGGAAAGGTTGCCCAGCTGGGTGTTAGCCGGACCGCCGAGGTTGGAGTAACGGTTGGCCTTATCCGCGCTTTCAAACAGCTGGTCATTGAGTTTATCAAACTGCTCAATGGCTTCTTCCTCGTGGCAGAACACCTTAACGACCTTCTGGCCGTTCATCATCTCTTCAATGTAGCCGTTCACCGCACCAATATCACGCTGCTGGGAAACAAAGTACTTGGAAGAGTTGGTGGTAAGATACTTGGTGACCAGCAGCATAATCCCGACCATGACCAGGGTGAGCACCGTCAGCGGCACGCTGAGTACAACCATGGAAACCAGCACGCTGACAACGGTAATAGCGCTGTTCAGCAGCTGCGGCATGCTCTGGCTGATCATCTGGCGCAGGGTATCAATATCGTTGGTATACAGCGACATGATATCGCCGTGGGCGTTGCGGTCAAAGTATTTGATGGGCAGCGTCTGCATATGGGTAAACATTTCATCGCGCAGGCGCTTCAGGGTGCCCTGGGTAACGTAAGCCATCATACGGGCCTGGGCAAAGGCGGTAACAATGCCGATGCCGTAAAAGCCTGCCGTGCGGGCGATGGCATGGGCCAGGCCGGAAAAATCACTGCTCTGCTCTTTCAGCAGGGGCAGGATGTAGCCATCGATCAAGGTCTGCATGAACAAAGTGCCCTGCACGTTGGCAAACACGCTGACAAAAATGCAGATGACGACCGCAACGACCTGAATGCGGTAGCATTCCATCACATAGCGCAGGATGCGCATGAAGATCTTGCCGGGGTTCTGGACTTTGGGGCGCGGGCCGCGGGGGCCGCCGCGGCCAACCTTAACCACTTTTGCTTTCTGCTCAGCCATTGTTATCGCCTCCCTTTTCGTCAAAGTCGCCGGAGCCTTTGGTCTGGCTGTTATAAACTTCCTGATAGATGGGGTTGGTGGCCAGCATTTCGGCCGGGGTACCGTAACCACTGATCCTGCCGTTATCCAGCACGATCACATGGTCGGCGTTTTCCACGCTGGAAATACGCTGGGCAATGATGAACACCGTGGTGCCGGGAATCTTTTCGGCAAAGCTCTTGCGGATCTTGGCGTCGGTGCCGGTATCCACAGCGGAGGTAGAGTCGTCCAGAATCAGGATGCGGGGCTTTTTCAGCAGAGCACGGGCAATGCAAAGGCGCTGCTTCTGGCCGCCGGAAACGTTAGTGCCGCCCTGGTCAATGTGGGTGTTGTATTTATCGGGGAAGCGCTCAATAAATTCATCGGCGCAGGCCTGCTTGCATGCCTCCTCGATCTCGGCATCGGTGGCATCCTTATTGCCCCAGCGCAGGTTTTCGGCAATGGTGCCGCTGAACAGTTCGTTTTTCTGCAGCACCATGGCAACGCTGTTGCGCAGGATCTCCAGGTCGTAATCGCGTACATCCACGCCGCCAATGTACACATGACCGGCGGTGGTATCATACAGGCGGGGCAGCAGCTGCACCAGGCTGGTTTTTGCGCTGCCGGTGCCGCCGATGATGCCGATGGTCTCGCCGGAACGGATGTTCAGGTTGATATCAGACAGCACATCGCGACCATCGGCCTTATAGCGGAAGCAGACATGATCAAAGCGGACAGCGCCGTTCTTGACTTCCATAACCGGGTTTTCGCCGTTGGACAGGGTGCTTTCTTCTTCCAGCACTTCAGCCACACGCTTGGCGGAAGCGGCGGACATGGAGATCATGACGAACACCATGGACAGCATCATCAGGCTGGTCAGGATGTTGGTGCAGTAGGTCAGCATGCTCATCAGCTCGCCGGTGGTAAAGCTGGTAGCACCGGACAGCACGATCATGCGGGCACCCAGCCAGGAAATCAGCAGGATGCAGGTGTAAACGGTGGCCATCATCAGCGGAGAGTTGAAGGAAAGAACTTTTTCAGCACGCAGCAGCAGATTCTGCACATTGCCGGATGCCTTTTTGAACTTTTCACTCTCGTAATCTTCGCGCACATACGCTTTGACCACGCGGATGGCAGAAACATTTTCCTGCACGCTCTCGTTCAGGTCATCGTACTTTTTGAATGCGGCGGAGAAGTAGTTGCTGGCGCGGGACATGATGAGCACCAGGCAGCCGCCCAGAATGATGACCGCCACCAGATAGATGGAAGCCAGCTTGGCGTTGATGGTGAACGCCATGATCATGGCAATGACCATGCTGGACGGCGCACGGATGGCCATACGCAAAATCATCTGGTAAGCGTTCTGGATGTTGGTCACGTCGGTGGTCATACGGGTGACCAGACCGGCGGTGGAATATTTATCGATATTGGCAAAGCTGAATGTTTGGATATTGCGGTACATGGAGCGGCGCAGATTGCGGGCGTAACCGGTGGAAGCACGCGCACCAAACACACCGCCCAGCACGCCGAACAGCAGGCCAAAGGCCGCTGCCACGATCATCCAGCCGCCAATGCGGTAAATGTGGGAAAGATTGCCGGCGGTAACGCCATCATCAATGATGGAGGACATCAGCTTGGGGATGATCATTTCCATCACCACTTCGCCGATCATGCACAAAGGGGTCAGGATGGAAACCAGCCGGAACCCCTCTGTTTCTTTGTAAAGTGACTTAAACATATGGTATCTCCTGTTTGGCTGCCCGGGGGCAGCGCCTGAACTTCTTAAGCCAAAGCATTGCGGAATACTTTGGGGTGTGTCTGAAAACAAAGAAAATAACGGATATTTCGCAAACACAAGCAGGATTTAAGGCAAGGAGCCGCAGGAATCCTTTATGGATCCCAAGGCTTTTTAACGCAAAATCCGGTTGCACTTATAGAAATAGACCAAATTTTTGACTTTTCAGATACGCCTTAATTTTTGCCGCGGATGGCTTTTGCATTTTCAATCAGCTTGTGCAGGGTGCCCTGGATAGCTTCCAGTTCCTGCGCGCTGACCCCGTTTTGCAGGTCATGCTCAAAATCCGAAATGCACTGGTGGATGGCGGCGGCGCATTGGCGGCCTTTCTCGGTCGGAACCAGGCTTTTGAGCCGGGCGTCTTTGGCGACAACTTCCCGCGTGATAAAGCCGGACTGCTCCATGCCCTGCAGCATGGTGGTAATGCTGGAACGGTTGGTGTGGAACCGGGCTTCCAGATCACGCTGGTAGATTTGCTTGCCGCTTTCCGTTTCCTGCATCAAAAACCCCAGCACCATGCCGCGCATACCAGTCAGCTCCGGGCTGACCCTGGTGCTGATGTACGCATCCAGCGCGCAGGAAATTTCCCGCGCGGCATAGTTTAAGGTGCGGCCCACATGCACAAAGCCGTGGTCATCCTGTTGGTTGCGGTTCTGCGTTTGGATCACCTCACTTTCCAATTCGTTTGATTGTTAATTGTTTGAATTAAAACAGTTTGATTTGCAACAGTACGATTATAAACAAATCCCGCCGGTTTGTCAACCAGCGGGATGTAATTATTTTCAAAGAAAATTGTTAAGGCAATACCGCATAATTCTAAGTGCCGATACGGCGAGCGAGGTGCGGCAGCT
>ENA-ORTG01001844-ORTG01001844.1-human-gut-metagenome-genome-assembly--contig:-NODE-1844-length-18406-cov-24.931775_pt1 | contig 18406 bp, 16 predicted proteins | sample MGYA00241906_ERZ509176 | MGnify/ENA primary metagenome ERZ509176 (study PRJEB26280, sample SAMEA2338811) | human gut metagenome | biome: human gut; feature: human-associated habitat; material: faeces...
TTAAGGAAAGGGGGAAATTCGAAATCCCCCTTTCCTTAAGTGGCGTTCTTTGGCTACTTTCTTTCGACATGGAAAGAAAGTAGTTTGCGCCCGGGGGCGCAACACGCTTCCCCGCCGGAGGCAAAAAAAGAAACACCCCGCAGAAAAGCAGCATTTACTATCCCTCCCGCGGCAGCGGGAGGGATAATTAAACACAAAAAGAGAAAGGCCCAATGGGCCTTTCTCTTTTTTGAGTTTAATTTAGAACTCCTTTTTCTTGCCGATGACGACGGCGGAGCCGGCGACGGAGGTCAGAGCCATACCGACGTACATAGCGATACCAGCGTCAAAGGTCTTGGGGGAGGGCTTGTTGGTGTTGGGGGTGGTAGAAGCAGCCTTCTCGGTCAGAACATAGTAGTAACCATCAGCGGCAGCCAGGTTCACGTCCTTGCCAGCAGCGTTCAGCAGCTTAGCAGCATCAGCGGGCTTGCTGTAGTAGATCTTGGACAGCTTGCCAACAGCGTCCTTGTCCTTGCCGGTCCAATCGGTGTCGGAAACCAGAGCGTAGGTAGCAGTACCGGCCAGGTTGGTGTAGACAGGAGCCTTGTTGGCACCGAAAGTCTCAGAGGTCTTGTACAGAACAGTGGTAGCCTCAGCAGTCTTCAGGCTGTCATTCTTGCTAAACTGATAGTAAGCAACAGCGCTGCCCAGATCCTTGCCGAAGTAGAAAATCTTGGCAGAAGTACCGTCCTTGGTAGCAACATTGGCCTTGTTGGTGTTGTTGGCCTTGTCGTAGGCATCAACAACAGCCGCCTGGGCGTAATACATGCCATCCTCAGCCTGATACACATCAAACAGATAACCAGCATCGGTCATCTTCGCCAGAGTGTCCTTGCTAAAACCGCCAGCCTTGATAACAGCGGCTTCGGCATCGGTAGCGACGCGGACGGTCTTGGTGCCAGTCTGGATATAATACTGGCCATCAGAACCATCACCCTTAATGAAAACCTTTTCCAGAGTCAAGGTACCAGTCGGGCTCACCTTATTGTACTCGACACCATCAATGGTGAGATCCGCCGCGAACGCGGTGGTGCACAGTGCCAGAGCCATGACCATGGCCAGCACAGTTGCAATGATCTTCTTCATGTTTGTTTCCTCCATAAAAATTTGTTTGTGTCGAGCTTGGCCTCGCCACTCTCGCCAGCGGTTTACAACGTAAACATCATTATGTTGTAGACCGCAGGCCCGAACAACTCGGCTTCGCCTTTCACGGTTGTAAGTATACCACATCCCGCAGATAAATCAAGGCGTTTTGGCCGGGGATTTGCAAAAAAACTCGTAAAAAATTATTAAAAAAGATTTACATTTTCCGAAACGTTGCGATTTCAATGAAAAACAGCACATTTTCGGAACTTTTATGACCGTTCTGGTTCGGCGTCCTGGGGTGCGTAAAACACGAAAAAACGCGCTTTGTATGCGATATTCGGTATTTCGCTGGCGTGTATGTGCGTTGCAACACAAATACGCTGGGAAAAAATGGGAAAACTTTGAGACGCGAAAGCGCGCAAGGCGGACATTTGTTCACAATTTGTGCGCGTTTTGCGGACGTGTGCATGGTTTTGCAGAATGTAAAGGGGTTGGGGTTGTTTTGCGGCGCTTGACAAATCGCGGAGAGGGGTTATAATAGGAGATGAAAAGGGGACGCCGCGACAGGCGGTTGACCCCGTTGCGTGAGAAGTTTAGATGAGTTTCAGCAACTCAAAGAAACCGTCACTTGGCAGAGTGGCGGTTTCTGCTTTTGAGTTTCTGTATCCGTATCGAGACCGAGTGGCCCAGAATATGGAACGTAAACACAAAAAACATCGCGTCACCCCCTTTCGGGGCCGTGACTAACCGCCCGCCTATGTATGCAGCGTCCTTGTGGCGAAGTATACACCGCGGGGCGGCGTTTGTCAAATTTCGGGGAACGGCGGCGCTTGACAAATCGCGGGGATAGGGTATAATAGGAGATGAAAAGGGGACGCTGCGACAGGCGGTTGACCCCGTTTGGTTGAGAGTTTATTTTGGGCTATGTCAGCCCGCAAAAACCGTCACCGGCCAGGGTGGCGGTTTTTGCTTTTGAGTTTCTGTATCCGTATCGAGACCGAGTGGCCCAGAATATGGAACGTAAACACAAAAAACATCGCGTCACCCCCTTTCGGGGCCGTGACTAACCGCCCGCCTATGTATGCAGCGTCCTTGTGGCGAAGTATACACCGCGGGGCGGCGTTTGTCAAATTTCGGGGAACGGCGGCGCTTGACAAATCGCGGGGATAGGGTATAATAGGAGATGAAAAGGGGACGCCGCGACAGGCGGTCAGTCCCGGTTATGTGAAAATTTCATCGGGTCTTGCGGCCCACAGAAACCGTCACTTGGCCGAGTGGCGGTTTCTGCTTTTCAGCTTTTGGATCCGTATCGAGACTGAATAGCCTAAGATATGGAACGTCAGCGTCCAAAACATACTGTCCCACCTCCCTTCGAGAGGAGGTGACTAACCGCCCGCCTATGTATGCAGCGTCCTTGCGCTGTATTATATATGGTGGGCGATTTTTTGTCAAATTCAGTTGTCAAGGTGCATCTTTTCCGCCAAGGGGGACAATAAGGGCGGAAGGCGCGGTTTACAGCACCAGGCGCATACGCTCGAGACAGCGGCGGTGCTCGGCGCTGGTGGTGCGGATGTAGATACGGGTGGTGTTGATGCTGCTGTGGCCCAGCAGGTCGGCCAGCTTGGCCAGGTCCTTGTTCAGCCGGTAGAACGTGCGGGCGAACAGGTGGCGGAAGTTGTGGGGAAACACTTTTTTGTCGGAGACGCCGGCGGCGCGGCACAGGGCCTTCATCTCGCGCCAGATGTTGCTGCGGTCCAGGGGTGCGCCGCTGCGGGTGACGAACACCGGGCCGAAGGCGATGCGGTGCTGCTTCATATAGCGCAGAAGCTTCTTTTGCAGGCGGGTGGGGATGAGCACGCGGCGGGATTTGCCCTTGCACCGCACCACGGCTACGCCGCGGCGGGCAGCCTCGGCGGTGATGGCGGGCAGCTCGCTGACGCGGATGCCGGTGGCGCAGATGGTCTGCAGCACCAGCGCCAGGCGGGCGCGGCCCGTCTCCCGGGCGGTACGGACCAGATCGGCGTACTCCTGGGCGGTGATCTCGCGTTCCTCGGGGCTGTACGCCTGGTACTGGATCCGCAGGCGGTGAACGCGGCAGTCCTCGCGGGCGATCATGCGGAGAAAACGGTTCAGCGCGGCCAGGATGGAGTTGACGCTGCCGGCGGCGTAGTGGCGCATAAGGTCGGCCTTGTAGTCCAGCATGGCGTCGCGCTCCAGCGGCGTGTCGCCCAACCACAGGGCGAAGCGCTGGATGTCGCGGAGGTATTTGTTCAGGGTGGCGGCGGATTTCTCCTCGTTTTTCAGCAGGGCGCGAAACTGCGTCAGCTGGTCGGTTGTGATGGTCATGGCGGGCCTCCAATATGTATAATAGGTGTATTATAAGGCCTGCGCGCTGTTTTGTAAGCGTTTTTTGGAAAATACTGGGTGAAAATGTGGAAGTGGACTTCCTCCGCACCGGGATGGCCTGTCTCCCGCCGAAGAGCACGCGCAGAATACGGCCGCCGGGGGGCAAAAACAAGTGAAGACGCTTTACGTCAGAATGCAGGAACTCTCTTTAGCGAAATAAATTGTAAACAAATCGCGAACGGGATAGGCGAGAAATGTGGTGGCCCTGCCGGACACGAAATTGGTGAGGAAAACCGGGAGATTTCCGGAAAGCTGAACGCTCTCCGCCCCTGCAGGGGTGGGGAGCGTATTTCGGTTTTGGTAAATTATGGAAGAAATGCGCCGTAAAAATTTTTACAACATAATGATGTTTACGTTGTAAACACTGTCTCGGAGAATGAAGCCGAACCGGACGCAAACAAATTTTTATGGAGGAAACAAACATGAAGAAGATCATTGCAACTGTGCTGGCCATGGTCATGGCTCTGGCACTGTGCACCACCGCAATGGCTGCTACCACTTATGGTGATTTCTATAAGTGGGATGGCGGCTGGGTGAAGCAGAATATGGATGGTGTGTCCATCTCCTATACCGCTGCTTCCGAGAGCAAGACCGACGGCAAACTGGTGAGCGCCACTCGTGGTTATTTCACCCTGACCGGTGATAACGCTGGCACTTACGTTGAGGTCCCCGCAGCTGACGCTAAGTACCAGCTGACTGTTGATGGTACTGTCAAGTATCTGGACAAGGTTACCGACGCGACTCTTGCTTATACCAAGATTGGTTCCAAGATCGATCTGGGCACCAAGTGCGGCGATTACACTGTTGTTACCGCCGGTGATACCCTGTACAAGGATGCTGACGGCAAAATCTATGTGACCTATAGCGGTATTGGTGATACTGGTATCGTCAATATGCTGGTTGATGGCAAGATCGTTGCTGTTAAGGCTGCCGAGAAGGGTACTGCGGAGCACAACTATGGTGTCGTGGCTCACGTCTTTGAACTGGTTTCCAGCACCAAGGATGCTAACGGCGTTGTTACTGGTACCGCGAAGTGCAAGAACTGCACCCAGACCGCTAACGTGACCAACAAGACCAATGTCATTCCTGTTGGTTATAGCAGCCAGCTGGTCGATGGTTCCACTGACGTGTACGCTTACTGGACTACTTCTGGTTCCACCACTGGCACCACCAACACCACCAAGCCCTCCCCCAAGACCTTTGACGCTGGCATCGCTATGTACGTCGGTATGGCTCTGACCTCCGTCGCCGGCTCCGCCGTCGTCATCGGCAAGAAAAAGGAGTTCTAATTAAACTCAAAAAAGAGAAGCACCCTACCGGGTGCTTCTTTTTTTGTCTTTAATTATCCCTCCCGCTGCCGCGGGAGGAATAGTAAAGATTGCTTTCCTACGGGCCTTTCTTTTTTGACTTTAATTGTCCCACCCCCTGGCGGGGGTGGGGTGAATAGAGTTTGCTTTCCCGCTGGGCCTTTCTTTTTTTTGAGCTAAATTATCCCTGGCCTAACGGCGCGGACAAAATAAATATCCCCCGCTGTCGCGGGGGATAAATATATAACCCTCCCGCTGCCGCGGGAGGAATAGTAAAGATTGTTTTTCTGCGGGACCTTTCTTTTTTTGCCGCAATTTGTGGGGCGGGGACTGCCCCTTGACAAATCCAACGGGATGGGTATAATAGTAAACAGAAGGGGACGCTGCGACAAGCGGTCAGCCCCAGAATTGGTAAATGATTTTAATGGGCTTTACAGCCCACAAAAACCGTCACCGGCCAGGGTGGCGGTTTTTGCTTTTCAGTCGTTGGACTCGTATCGAGATCGAATGACCCAGAATATGAATCGTAAACACGAAAAACATGTATGTCACCCCCTCTCGGGGCTGTGACTAACCGCCTGCCGTTTATTGCAGCGTCCTTGAGATGTATTATAAGCCGTTTGCCGGTTTTTGTCAATCTGACGTGCCGACAACCACCCACAAAGCCATTGTCCCGCGCCGCGTTATGTGGTACAATACCCTCGACACACTCTGAAGGGAGTTTTTCTATGCTGGATATCTTTGAAATACTGGGCCCGGTGATGATCGGTCCCTCCAGCTCCCACACCGCCGGCGCCGCCAAGATCGGCGCCATGGCCCGCACACTGCTGGGTGCGCCGCCGGTCAGGGCTGCCATCCACCTCTACGGCTCCTTTGCCGAGACGGGCGCCGGCCACGGTACGGACCGTGCGCTGGTAGGCGGTCTGCTGGGCATGAAGCCGGACGATCCCCGCCTGCCGGACGCCTTTGCCGAGGCGGAGAAAGCCGGGTTGACCTATACCATCGATGAGATCAAGCTCCGCGACGCCCATCCCAACACCGCTGTTATCGAGGCCAAGAGCGCCGACGGCAGGACACTGACCATGCAGGCCTCGTCCATCGGCGGCGGGCGCATCATGGTGAACAAGCTGGATGGCATCGACGTGAACTTCAACGGTATGTTCAACACGCTGGTCATCCGCAATCAGGACGCCAGCGGCACCGTAGCGGCCATCACCAGCATACTCAGCCAGCTGCGCGTTAACGTGGCCAACATGAGCCTGTACCGCCACAAGCGGGGCGGCGACGCGCTGATGGTCATCGAGTTGGATCAGCACCTCAAGCCCAGCCAGGTGGCGTTTCTGTCCGAGCTGCCGGGCGTGCTGTCCATGACCTACTACGACAAGGAGGAGGATGACGATGGCTCTGGATTCGATGAAGGAAATATTTGACCGCATGGAGCAGGAGGGCAAGCCCTTCTGGGAGATCGTGCTGGAGACGGATATGGACGAGCGCCAGGTGACGCGGAACCAGTCCATGGCGAAGATGCTCATCACCTGGCAGGCCATGGCCGACGCGGCGGACAGCTACACCGGCCGGCGCAAGAGCGTCAGCGGCCTGGTGGGCGGCGACGGCATGAAAATGCGGCAGTACTGCCTGCGGGGCGAAGCCATGTCCGGCGGTTACGTCAGCGAGGTCATCGCCGAGGCGCTGTCCATGGCGGAGTCCAACGCCTGTATGTGCCGCATCGTGGCGGCGCCTACGGCGGGCGCCTGCGGCGTGCTGCCGGCGGTGCTGCTGCCCCTGTGCAGGTACGAGGAGCTGAGCCAGCACCAGCTGCTGGAGGCCCTGTATGTGGCCAGCGGTATCGGCGCGGTCATCGCCTACCGGGCGTGCATCGCCGGCGCTTCCGGCGGTTGTCAGGCGGAGATCGGCACGGCCTCCGCCATGGCGGCGGGGGCGCTGGTGGCCCTGCGGGGCGGCAGCGGCGAGCAGATCGGCCACGCGGTGGCCATGGCGCTGAAAAACCTGATGGGCCTGATCTGCGATCCCGTGGCGGGCCTGGTGGAGGTTCCCTGCGTCAAGCGCAACGTCATCGGCGCGGTGAACGCCGTCAGCGTGGCGGACATGGCTATGGCGGGCATCACCAGCCGCATTCCCGTGGACGAGGTCATCGACGCCATGGGCGAGGTGGGCCGCCGTATGCCCGTGGAATTCCGCGAGACGGCGCTGGGCGGTCTGGCCGTTACGCCCACCGGGCAGGCCATCACCGAGCGCATACGGAAATCGAAATAAGGAGGGACTCAAATGACGCTGGATTTTAACGCTGTCGATCCGACTGTTGTGCCGCATTTCAAGGGCGGCACCGGCGAAGCCCACGTCCGCACCGCCGTTGCTGACGGCATGGGCCGTATCCTGACATTGACCCTGCCCGCGGGGTCCTCCATCGGCCTGCATACCCACACTGGCAACTGTGAGATCATTCACGTGCTGTCCGGCTGCGGCGTATGCCACGACGATGGGATGGACGTACCCCTGACCGCCGGCATGACCCACTACTGTCCCGAGGGCCACACCCACGGCATTGATAACACCGGAGATGCGCCATTGGTGCTGCTGGGCATCTTGCCGGACAGCAAATAAATTGACCGATACCCCGGCTGTGCGAAAAGCGCAGCCGGGGTATTTAGCAGGCAAAGCAAGGCTCCCGGGCAACAGATGATATCTGCCGCCCGGGAGTTCCCCTCCTGTCGCGCGAGGCCTGTACCTCGCGCCCCCTACGTTGTTTCATGGTAGCACTCTGAAATCTGGTTTTCAAGAAAATTGGCGATTTCTTAACGGTATCTTAACGAAACATTCGCAGATGTACCCCCGCGTCCGGAGGCGCACCTCTTTGGCGCGATTTGATGATCGCCCGCCCGAGAGAAGAAAACGCCCCTACCGTGGCTGGGGCAAGCGGCTGCGTAAGCCTCCGCGCCAGCCTCCGCGCCGCCGGGGCGGCGAAGCTCCTTTTACGCACAAAAACGCAGACAACGCTTTCGCTGAATAAATTGTAACCGAATTATGAATGGCTTTTGGCCGCTATCAGCGTCAAAGCAGTTTACATAATGACCTTTCGATTTTGACTGGAAAATTTTTCCAGCTAAGTTGTTGCGTTTTTTGAAAATCTCGATTTGAATTGCATAAATGCTGCGTTATACAGGAATTACGCTTTACAGGTGCTCGTATAAATTGCGTAAATTACTGGTAAATTATGGAAGAAATGGAAATTATTTCCAATTCCGGGCGATTTTTAACGGCGCGATGTCACTATCTCAAAAATGGAAATAACTGGTAATAAAATCCGTAAAAATTTTTACAACATAATGATGTTTACGTTGTAAATCGCTGTTCCGGAGAATGAAGCCGAACCGGACACAAACAAATTTTTATGGAGGAAACAAACATGAAGAAGATCATTGCAACTGTGCTGGCCATGGTCATGGCTCTGGCACTGTGCACCACCGCGTTTGCGGCGAACGACACCTATGACCTGTATCAGGCCAATAGCACCAACATCAGTGGCACAAGCATCGCCGCCAACGGTACGACCAAGGCTGGCGCTGGTGTGACGATTACCGTCCATCCCGCTGTCGCTAACTCTGATGGTACCGGCAGCTTGGAGTACCTGACTGAGGGTTCCAACATCTACGTTAAGACCACTACCCCCACTGTCGATGATTACGCTGTTACCGTCGCTGGTAAGACTGATATTCTGTACTATGTGACCAAGGTTACCGCTGAGCCTAACTATATCGCTTCCGCCAAGGCGTTCACCGATTTCGGCTACAAGTGCGGCCAGGTCGTGAACAACGACAACAGCAAGTACTATGAGATCACCACTGGTACCCTTACTGGTAAGGTGTTCAAGGCTGATGACAACGGCACCAATAGCGTTCTGGTTGACGGCAAGCTGGTCAAGCTGGCTAACACTGATGCCGAAGTAAAGTCTCACACTTGGGTGGTTTCCGCTTCCAAGGTTGAGAACGGCAAGGTCGTTCCTACCGAGGCTGTTTGCGGCATCTGCGGCTCCAAGACCACTGCTATCTATGAGACCGGCAAGGCTCCCGCTGGTTCCAAGACCGAGACTCTGACTGGCGTTACCGGTTATGTTGTCGTTCCTAACGGCACTTCCACCACCACTCCCGCTGGTAACACCACCTCCCCCAAGACCTTTGACGCTGGTATCGCTATGTACGTCGGTATGGCTCTGACCTCCGTCGCCGGCTCCGCCGTCGTCATCGGCAAGAAAAAGGAGTTCTAATTAAACTCAAAAAAGAGAAAGGCCCGTTGGGCCTTTCTTTTTTTGCGCTTAATTATACCTCCCGCTGACGCGGGAGGAATAGTAAAGATTGTTTTTCTGCGGGGGCTTTCTTTTTTGCGCTTAATTATCCCTGGCCTGACGGCGCAGACGAAATAAATATCCCCCGCTGCCGCGGGGGATAAATATATATGCCTCCCGCTGCCGCGGGAGGGATAGTAAATGCTGCTTTTCTGCGGGGTGCTTCTTTTTTTGCCTTTAATTATCCCTGGCCTAACGGCCAGAGATAATTTAGCCCCTTCCGAGCTTGAATAACAAAAAGGCACCCCGTAGGGGTGCCTTTTTTGGGGCCGTCGGGGACGCCGGCCCCTACGGGTGTTCAGCGGGGGCCCCTGCATTGTGGACGCCGGCCCCTACGGGTGTTCAGCGGGAACCTCTGCATGCAGGCGGATGTGGGCATCGGCCCCTACGAGGGAAACAGGCCGTACCCCAAGGGGGAGGCTTTTGCGTCCTCAAAACGGGATGGTGCCGCCGGTCGCCACGGTACACGGGGTAAATATGCCGCCGGCGGGGGGCAAAATGGTCAACAGGATATAGGCCACACTCAGGGCGGCAGTCAGCAGGTACCAGGGCAGCGCGTCACCGGAGACGCGCCGCCACAGGGCGGCGTACAGGGCCAGCGCCGCCGTGATAGCCAGCACGGCCACCGCCGCCGGCGCCAGCGGCGTCCAGGCCAGTGCCAGGGCCAGCGCCGCGCCGGACAGGGCCATCAGGCACAGTCCGCCCCGGCTGCCGCCCTTTTGCAGCACCCACAGCGTCGGTGCTGCCGCCAGCAGGGGAAAGAACGCGGCTTTGCCCATCTCCCATGGGCTGTTCCATACGGGGGAGAGCGTGTTGGTCAGCGGGCCGGGGAACTTTTCCTGCAACGCCCAGAGCAGGATCGCCGCGGCCAGGGCGGCGTGGAATGCCAGCACATACGGCAGGAGCTTTTTCATACGATCACCTCGCGGGAGTATATGCGCCGCGCCATAAGAAAATCCGTGGCCTTTCGGCCACGGATTTTATAGTTCGTTCACATATTTCCCTCGGAAATGCTATACAATAACTCTGTTGATCACGGCTGGGGCGGTGTCTGCTCCGCGGCCAGCACATCCTCGGCATCTGCGCCGCACAGGCGTATCAGCTTCTCCGCCAATATCTTGGAGAACCCGGCGATCAGCGCACTTTCGATGACCAGCAGCTCCACGGCGTTATTGCCGTTCTGTTCGTTGGCGCTGCGGATGCCCTCCGACCCGGACTGCACCTGCTGGTTGAAAAACAGCCCCACCCGGCGGAATTTCAGCGAGTAATCCTCATACACCGCGCGGACGTCCGTCTCGTTGCTGTCAGCGGGCAGGATCTTCTGCACATCGCTGATGCTCAGGCTCTGCTTCATGGTCAGGATCATGATGAGGTACGCGATGTGGATGCGGTGGTATTTCCGCTTCTCTGGCGCGGGCATGATCTTCAGCCGAACGTAGTTGTTGATGGTGGAGGACGTGACAAAGCGCTCCTTGCCGCCTACCGGCGCGGGAATGAAGCTGAGATACTGCTCCAGCAGTACGATGACCTGGTCCATATACAGGCCGAAATCCGGTATCGTCTCCCAGTCCGGCAGATGATAATCCGTGATGAACTTGTCCCACCGCTGCAGCTTGTGGGCGATCAATTCCTTGTCATATTCCATAGCGACACCCCTGTATCCGATTTACTGTATAGTATACCACATACGGGCACATCATGCAAGAAATCCAGCAGAAAAATCTATTGACGTGCGTGTGCTAATATGCTATATTAGGTAAAAACCACATGGGGAGGCAGTCCTATGGAACGTGCTTTTATCTACGGTGATTCTCTGCTGAAGGCCACCATGCCCGACGCGGATATGCGCTACCACTTCCATCTGCCGGAGGTGATGGCCCAGTATCCCAGCGACCGGCTGGAGGTGGTGAACCGCGCCAAGATGGGCGCCACAGTGACCAAGGGCCTGGCGTTGGTGGAGCACGATGTGCAGCGGGGCATGGATGCCCGCTGGGCGCTGGTGGCTTACGGCGGCAATGACAGCGATTTCGACTGGGAGGCCGTCGCCGCCGCGCCGGAGCAGGACCACCTGCCCCGCACAACTCTGCCGGAGTTTACGGAGAAGCTGCACTGCGCCGTCACGGCGCTGAAGTCCGCCGGTGTACAGCCGGTGCTGATGACGCTGCCGCCCATTGACGGACAGCGGTATTTCCGATTTATCTCCCAAAAGACGGACGGCGGCAGCGTGCTGCGCTGGCTGGGAGATGTGGGACGCATTTACCGCCACCAGGAGCTGTACTCCGACGCGGTGGCGGCTCTGGCCTTTGCCGAGGGCGTGTCCCTTATCGACGTGCGGCGGCAGTTCCTGCCCCAGCGCGACCTGTCCGGTCTTATCGCCGCCGACGGCATCCATCTGACCATGTCCGGCTATCGCTGCCTGTTCGACACGCTGGCCGACTGGGTGCGCGCACGGCTGTAATATACGTATCTATCCTCAAAGGAGACGCATTATGATCAAAGTAATGACTGACAACGCGGCCAATCTGCCGCCGGAGCTGCGGGCGCAGTACGGTATCACGGAGCTGTGTCTGACCTATACCATCGACGGTGAGCCGGTGGACATATCCAAGCCCTTTGATGGCCACGCCTTTTACGAGGCTATGCGTAAGGGTGCGGAGGTGAAGACCTCTATGATCACACCGCTGGCCGCCCGCGAGGCCATGGAGCCTGTGCTGGACCGGGGCGATGATGTGCTGTATGTGGGGCTGTCCGGCGGTGTCAGCGGCACCTGCTGGGGCGTCAGCGTGGTGGCGCAGGAGCTGCGCGAGCGCTACCCCGACCGTGACATACGCGTGCTGGATAGCCGCGGCGCTTCCCTGGGCGAGGGGCTCATCGTGCTGGAAGCCGCCGATATGGCGCAGAAGGGCGCAGATATGGAGACGATCGTGGCCCGCGCCAACCAGCTTATCGGCAAGATGCGCCAGCACTTCATGGTGGACGATCTGAAATTCCTTCGCAAGGGCGGCCGGCTGTCCGGCGCCGCGGCCTTTGCCGGCACACTGCTGCAGATCAAGCCCATCCTACAGGGAGATCCGGAGGGCAAAATCGTGGTGCTCAGCAAGGAGCGCGGCCGTAAAAAGGCTATGGATACGCTGATCCAGCTGTATGAAGAACTGGTGGAGGATAAGTCTGCGCCGGTGGGTATCTCTCACGCCGCCGCCCCGGCGGAGGCGCTGCACCTGGCCACCGCCCTGCGGCAGGCCGGCTGCACCGGCGAGATACTCTCCGTCTGTCACGAGCCCGTCACCGGCGCCCATGTGGGACCCGGAATGCTGGCCCTGTACTTTTACAGTCAGACCTGGCGATAAGTTAACAATAATATTTGTTATGGTAACCACAAACAGTCGCGCTTTTAGTGCGGCTGTTGGGGTTTTCCTTTGGGAAAAACAAGGCTCCCATATACCACCCAAAGCCGCCCTCCGGGCGGCTTTGGCGCGGTTTGATAATCGCCAAAAGCGATAGAACGCAAAACCCCTACCGTGGCACCAGCCAGCGGCGCGCGACAGCGCCACGCGGGAATCTGTGCTGGCACAGTCCTTCAGACCGAGGAAAAAACCGGAAAAATCTCCGTGGTCGCGTGGGAAAATTACCCGCAAGGAACGTTTCGCCCCGCGCCAAGGGGTTCTTAGACCGTAGGTCTAAGCGGCGTTTTTGGCTACTTTTGCCGCCGGGGGCAAAAGTAGCTCGCGCTCGGGGGCGCGAAACCCTCCCTACGAAAATTTGAGAAAAAACAACCAACCTCACTTTACGCAAAACCCACTTCACTTGCCTAAATTGTAACCGAATTATGAACGGGATTTTGGATGTATTTCGGGCCATATAGTTTACATAATGACTTTTCAATTTTAGCTGGAATATTTTTCCAGCGAAGTTGTTGCGTTTTTTGAAAATCTCCGTTTGAATTGCATAAATGCTGCGTTACACAAGAATTACGCTTTACAGGCGCTCGGATAAATTGCGTAAATTTCTGGTAAATTATGGAAGAAATGGAAATTACTTCCAATTTTGGGCGATTTTTAACGGCGTGATGTCACTACCTCAAAAATGGAAATAATTGGTAATAAAATCCGTAAAAATTTTTACAACATAATGATGTTTACGTTGTAAACCGCTGGCGAGAGTGGCGAGGTCAAGTCCGACACAAACAAATTTTTATGGAGGAAACAAACATGAAGAAGATCATTGCAACTGTGCTGGCCATGGTCATGGCTCTGGCACTGTGCACCGTGGCGTTTGCTGCGGAAAAGTATGAGTTGGTTCAGATTTCTGATACCGCCAAGGAAAAGAAGGAGATTGCGACTGTTGCCGTCACCAATGCTTCTACCACCACTACTGATGGTGTCGTTTCTGGCTCTGTTGCTATGTACACCCTGACGGGCGCTGCCAACGTTACCCTGACCGATACCAAGTTCGTTGAGGCTTCTGCTGAGAATGCAACCTACATCCTGTACAAGGATGGTGCCGTCTATAAGTATTTGGTTGCTACCGCCAACGATGGCAAGTACAACTATGTTGGCGAAGTCTACAAGACCTTCGGCTCCAAGTGCGGTGAGATGAAGAAGGCCGATAGCGTTAAGGACAACACTTTCTTCACTGCTAAGGACGGTTCCAAGACTACCAACTACTATGTCGAGGATGCCGCTGGCTCCATCTATCTGCTGGTGAACAACGAAGTCGTGAAGGTCAAGCTGGCTAAGAAGGACACCGATTACACTGTTGTTGCCCACGATTTCACCAAGGCTTCCGGCGCTACCTACACCTTCGCAGCCGATGGCACTCTGGCTACCGCTAAGTGCGCCACCTGCGGCGCTGTGTACACCTACACCAAGTACTACACTGTTGCTGATGCTGCCAAGGATTCCGTGGCCATCGCTGCTAACGCTCTGTACACCGGTTCTCCCGAGGGTTACCTGTACACTGGTTCCACCCCTAATCCCTCCACTGACAAGAACACTTCCCCCAAGACCTTTGACGCTGGTATCGCTATGTACGTCGGTATGGCTCTGACCTCCGTCGCCGGCTCCGCCGTCGTCATCGGCAAGAAAAAGGAGTTCTAATTAAACTCAAAAAAGAGAAAGGCCCATTGGGCCTTTCTTTTTTTGCGCTTAATTATCCCTCCCGCTGCCGCGGGAGGGATAGTAAAGATTGCTTTCCTACGGGGCCTTTCTTTTTTGCGCTTAATTATCTCTGGCCTAACGGCCGGGGATAGATAATATCTCACCCCTGACGGGGTGAGATAAATATATATACCTCCCGCTGGCGCGGGAGGGATAGTAAAGATTGTTTTCCTACGGGGCTTTTCTTTTTTTGCGCTTAATCAGCCATCCCCCGGGGTAGACAACCGCAAAAAAGAACCGCCGGGCGGCGGTTCTTTTGCGGTTCTCCCTGACAGGGGAAGGCTTCTCTCGTTCACTTCGCTTTTCTGTGCCTGCGGCGGCGCTTGGCTTTTTCACGGGTGCAGTGGAAGGGCTCGTTCTCCCGGGCGGCGGCAAAGGCGGCTCGCTCCGGGTCGGTCAGGGGCGGCACCACGCGGCGACCCTGCCAGCTGCCGTCCTCACGGTGCACCACGGACATCCGCACGGGGAACAGGCCGTGGTTTTCACAGCGGAACACGCCGTAATACACGTCGCCCTGGGGATACCACGACTCCACGGCCCCGGGCTGGCGGCACAGGGGGCAGGGCACGATACGCGCCTGACGGCTGTTGAGCAGCTGCTCACGCTCCGGCAGCGGTGTGATCTTCTGCCGGGGCTGCTTGGGGTACGTCTCACGGCTGAACTTAACGCCGCGGCGGCGCTTATGCTTGGCTTCAGTCCGGGGCGCGGTGGGCAGCAGAGAGCTCTCCGTCAGCCACGCAGTGATCAGCGCCGCGTACAGCGCATCGTGCAGGGCGTTGTGGAACTCATAGATCAGCGGCAGGCCGCAGTACTCCGCCGCCTGCTCCAACGCTATACGCCTACCCAGGCCGATCTCCAGCGTCCGGCAGAAGGCAGCCTGCAGGTCGATGCACGCCGTGACCGGCGGCGCGGGCAGCTTCCAATAGGCGGCATTGGCAGCCAGCACGCCGTGGTCCTGGGCACCCCACTCGGCCCACAGGGTATCCTCGCCGCACCAGTCCAGAAACGCCTGATACGCCGTGGGGAAGTCCAGCTCAGACGTCAGCGCCTGGGCGGATTCCGGCAACTTTTTCGCCACAGGCGACAGCTTTCGGTAGATGGACGGCCGGATGTGGGCGTTGAATGCGTCCACCACGGGGCCGCCGGGGCGCGCCAGCCGCACCGCGCCGATCTGAATGATCTCCTCCATGCGCCGCCCGCCAAAGGGCTGGTTCCATTCCAGATCCAACACGATCACGCCGCCTTACCTCCTTGCGGAAAAAGTCATATTAGATGTATTATACTCCCATGCTGTCGGAAACGCAAGGGAAACAGGGAGACGCCATAGGCGTCTCCCTGTTTCCCTGCCGTGCAGCTGCCCCGAAGAAAAGCGCGTCAGACGGTGGCGTCCACCGGGATGCGCTGGCGGTCCACCTGCACCCAATGGACGCGGACGCCGCCGGGCTGCTCCGTAGCGCAGAACGCCACGCCGCCCATATGGCCCTCCACCGGCACGCCGCCGCTGAACAGCGCCGCAAAGCGGCGAATGTAGCCCGCCAGCTCGCCGATGGTCTTCACCGGCAGGTCGGGCGCGAGATAGTCAAAAAACTTGTGCATACGGCACCTCCAATATCATGAATTCAGTGTTCTTCCCTTGACTGTACCCATCTTACCAAGTTTGCTGTCCGAAAAAACGGACAGTTCTTCGGCGCACTTGTGCTTTTTGTCGGCGTGTGGTACAATGTGCGGGAGAAATCGAGCCAGGAGGTGGCCGCCATGACCGAGATGAATACCGCGCCGCAGCTGGCCCCGCGGGAGCGATGCACCGGCTGCGCCGCGTGCTGCAATGGCTGTCCCAAGGGCGCTATCCGCATGGTGCCGGACCGGGAGGGCTTTCTGTACCCGCAGGTGACCGATGGCTGTGTCCAGTGCGGCCACTGCACGCATATCTGCCCGGTGCTGAAGCAGCGGGAGCCGCGCACCGAGCCGGCAGCGTTTATCGTCTGGAACGGCGACGAGGCCGTGCGGCGTAACTCCACCGCCGGCGGCGCGTTCTCCGCCCTGGCGGAATACGTGCTGGAGGGCGGCGGCGTGGTGTTCGGCGCGACACTGGACAGCGGCCTGCGGGTCAGCCACATCGCCGTGAAAAACTTGCACGATCTGCCCCAACTGCGGGGGAGCAAGCCGGTGCAGAGCGACGTTGGCGAGAGCTATCAGCAGGTACGGCTGTATCTGGATCAGGGCCGGCAGGTGCTGTTTTCCGGCACGCCCTGTCAGGTGGACGGCCTGTACCGCTATCTGGGCGAGCACCCGGAACGGCTCATCACCTGTGACGTGGCCTGCAGCGGCGTGGGCAGCCCCGGCGTGTGGGAAAAATTCGTGCGTTCCATGGCGTACATCAAGCAGCAGAAGCCCCTGTCCGTGGACTTCCGCGGCAAGCTGAACGGTGAAAGCACGCGCCGTTTCCACGTGACCTTTGAAAACGGCGGGCAGTACGACGCGCCGCTGCTGCGGTCTGAGGTGGGACGCGGGCTGGCGCGGGGTATGTTCCTGCGGCCCGCCTGCCACACCTGCGGCTATACCAGCACGGACCGTACCAGTGACCTGACGCTGTGCGACATGACCGGCGGCGCCATCACCCCGGAGGAAAAGCGCCTGGGCGTATCGCTGCTGCTCATCAATACCGCTAAGGGCGCCCAGATGTTTGACAGTCTGCCGCTTCACCGCCGACGCTGCAGCCTGGCCGAGGCCGTGGCCGCCGACCGTGCGCTGCGCTCACCTACGCCGGTATCCGTGGATCGCTCCCGGTTCTTCGACGCGCTGGAGCAGGAGCCCTTCCGCCAGGTCTGCGCCCGGTTCCTGTCCGCCCTTCAGCCCCGCGAGGCCGCCGGAAAACCGCTGAAGGAACTGCTGGGCAACGTCCGCCTGCCCTTTGGAAAGAGGAAACAGAAATGACGAAAACGCTGCTGCACACCTGCTGTGCGCCCTGCTCCGTGGCCTGTATCCAGCTGCTCCGGGCCGAGGGTATCGAGCCGGTGTCCTATTGGTATAACCCCAACATCCACCCCTATCAGGAGTACAAGGCCCGCCGCGACACACTGATGGCCTATGCGCCGTCTGTGGGCGTGGAACTGATCGTGCAGGAGGACTACGGCCTGCGGGACTTTTGCCGCGCCGTGGCAGAGGACATCGATCACCGCTGCGGCCATTGCTATCGCCTGCGGCTGGAGCAGACCGCCCGCTATGCATCTGAACACGGATTTGAGAGCTTTTCCAGCACCCTATTTGTCAGCCCATACCAGGACCATGAGTTGCTGCGTCAAACCGCCGATGAGGTGTCCGCGCAGTACGGTGTTACGTTTCTGTACCGCGACTTCCGCCCCGGCTTCCGCCAGGGACAGCAGGAGGCCCGCGAGTTGGGGCTGTATATGCAGAAGTACTGCGGCTGCGTGTTCAGCGAAGAGGACCGCTACGCCAAGCAGATCAGCAGGGACATGCAGGCCCCGGAAAAGCATCTGTAAGTTAACAATAACATATATTATGGTAAACCCAACAGTCGCGCTTTTAGCGAGGCTGTTGGGTTTTTCCTTTGGGAAAAGCAAGGCTCCCGGGCAACAGATGATATCTGCCGCCCGGGAGCTCCCCTCCTGTCGCGCGAGGCCTGTACCTCGCGCCCCCTACGTTGTTTCATGGTAGCACTCTGCGATTGTGGTTTCAAGAAAATCGGCGATTTCTTAACGATATCTAAACGCAAATTTTACAGATATCAGTTGTCATTTCCGTACACCACCCAAAGCCGCCCTCCGGGCGGCTTTGGCGCGATTTGATAATCGCCCGCCCGGGAGAAGAAAACGCCCCTACCGTGGCTGGGGCAAACGGCCGCGCAAGCCTCCGCGCCGCCGGGACGGCGAAGCTCCTTTTACGCACAAAAACACAGACAACGCTTTCGCCGAATAAATTGTAACCGAATTATGAACGGCTTTTGGCCGCTATCAGTGTCAAAACAGTTTACATAATTACTTTTCGATTTTGACTGGAAAATTTTTCCAGCTAAGTTGTTGCATTTTTTGAAA
>ENA-ORTG01001845-ORTG01001845.1-human-gut-metagenome-genome-assembly--contig:-NODE-1845-length-18406-cov-2.830472_pt1 | contig 18406 bp, 21 predicted proteins | sample MGYA00241906_ERZ509176 | MGnify/ENA primary metagenome ERZ509176 (study PRJEB26280, sample SAMEA2338811) | human gut metagenome | biome: human gut; feature: human-associated habitat; material: faeces...
GGTGAAACAGCAAAGCAGCCGCAACAGCCTGAGCAGCCAAATGTAATCATTCCTGATGATGCAGGTGCTTATGACAAACACTTTACAGAGTTTAACGGTGTGGACGAGCCAACGGGTGAGAATGACCAAACAAAGAAAGATTACTCGGTTGAAGGTATTCTGATTGATGACTCCTTGTGGGATGTTGAGATGCCAGAACAGGAGCACACTACTCAGCACGGCTACACTATTAACTAAGTGGCAATTGGAGGTAAATGGAATGAAGGTAAAGAACATAGTGGCTGCAATGCTTGCAGCCGTAATGATGTTTTCAAGCATGATGGTGTCTTTTGCAGATGTAGCGGCAGAGGGACATGGTGGTTCTGGAGGTTCTGGAGGCGGCACAGCAAAGGGTACATTCTCCACTTCCCTGTCCGGCTACCGTATTTATATCTATGATAGCAAGACTGGTGAAATAGTTTCAAACGTAGTTGATTTTGTTAGAACGGCAAACGGCGGAACAAATGAACTAAAGGCTGCTGAGGCTCACCTTGAAACAAAGCTTGGAGTGCCCAGCGCATATAAGAGGATACCTCAGGAGCAAATCAAAGGTACTACCTCTGAGTGGCCGTTGCCAATGGTTTATACCTCAACATTCGTTGGCAATGGTGACTCCGTTAAGTCATGGATGCTGAATGGTGAGGGTAACATTGGATCCTATGTAGCTCCGAGCTGGGGCGGCAGTGATTATAGGGGTGGAAATTCTGGAGTACCACTGACACCATCAAAGCAGGATCCTGTTACACCAGATAACAGCATATATGACCTGATGGAAAGACTGGCTGGATACAATATAGGCACTAAGGCTGATTACTATTATAACCTTGGTATTTTTACTTCAAGTGATGCTCAGTCTGCCATTCAAGGTGAGATTGCCAGTCTGGTCAGTGCAATTAAGAGTTCATATAGCGGCAATAATGCTGCAATGATTGAGAAGTCATTGAACATGGCATATAGCAACAAGGTTTCTGCTCTGAAATCCAATATTGCGGCTAGAACATGGCCCACGAGAGATCAGATAAGGCTTTATCAAGGACTGTACAACCTGACTGTAGATATGCAGGATGGAAAGATTGAGGACAAGAGTAAATATAGAGCCTACTCACCTATTTCAACTTCCCTTTCAGACAGCGATTTCTACACAAGTTTTTATAATGTAATTCTTCCGTCATTGACAGGAAGGCAGCAGACCAACATCAATAATAAAAAGACGACATTGAGAGTATCTGCTAAGAACACCGTTGACAGTTGGTTCAACATTTCATACGCAGCCGTAGACAAGTCCACCGGCAACGGAAACCTGTTTGTGATACTGAATTTCAAATCGCCTGACGGGTACATATTCCAGTTTACAAACGGCGTTGATGCGAAATCAGAACTTGAAGCTACGGGCAGTGGGGATGCAAATGATGCTATCACCTATACCTGCTACACTAACGAGTATGATATAGGCATTGAGCCTGTGTTCTGGTTTAGACCGGCAACGGCTGGCTGTGCAAGCACTTATTCCTCATGGTTCTATGGAACACCTACTAACTATGGTAAGTGGCAGGTGGAACAAGCCTCAAAGGCAGGTGGTTGGACAGATGGCGGTAAGGGCGGGCATTATAACAATGCTATCAATAAGATTGGTGCTGCCTGTCTGATTTTGAAGGACTCAGAGGATGCCTTATCCTTTGCAGGAGGAAAGCGTGTTGACACAGTGAACGTTCCAAGCTCAAGCCTAACAAATTCGACACTTGGCAACTCGTCACTCGGATACGCAATGCACTGGTACACCTTTGCAGGTAAGGGTGGCGTTCCGACTTATGATAAAGGCATTGGAGATACCCCGCACCCTGCACCGGATCCGACAAAGCCAGACCCTGGTGACGGTAGTTACAACATAAATATTGTCAAGGTTTATGACTATCAGCATGAGGATGGCAGTGTTGAACACGTGACTACGACATATAAGACTAACGAGCCTGGTATGATACACATTGAGCATGAACCTACCTATAAGGTGATTGCCTACTTCACAAGTAATACTCTGCATAGCAACGCAAGGAGTGAGAGCCTAACTTGGGAAGATGTTAATACAATGCCAGTAATAAGTGGTTCAGAGTATAGTTGGAGCACGGTCAAGGGCAAACCGGCTGGATCAGCAGCAAATACTGTTTACATTGGAAAATATGCTGAGACTGCCTCGGCTGAGTCAATGGCTACCACCTTATATGTGAGACTTCTGAAAACCGATGTTGCTACTCAGGTTGAATATGGAGCCAACATTATAAGCGAGTCACAACTGAACCGTGCTATTGGTACAGACAAGAAGTTCGGTGACGATGCAACGCAAAGTTCAAACTGGGGCAGTTACATATTTAATTGTAAACTTGAACCCATTGGTGACCACACCTACCCTGTACACCACAGCTACACTGGTAGCGACGGAAAGTCACATAGTTACACGACCTGGCATACCTGCTATCGAGAGTACGTTGGTGATGCAGTATTTACTTACAGCATAGGACAAACACCGACCTCTGTTGAAACTCAGTCGAAGAGTGGGGCAGCAAGTGTATTTAGGCCGATTGTGGTGACAAGCAGTGGAGCTGGATCAACAGCGACGACAAAGATAGCGGCTGCTGGAGGGTTTAACTGGGATAATGGCCCTGAATACCATAATGATGATGGAGTAGCACAGTTTACTACAATTTGGCGTGGTTGCGTGGACACTGTGACCTTGGCAAAATATAAGCAGTCTGATATGAGCGGTTACAGTAACTTGGCAACTCTATTTGGAAGCGCAAATAGTAATCCTGCTAAGCGTGCTACTGGTGCTGAATACACAAGGCCGATCACGCTGACTTTGAACGGAACTCCGTCCTCTGTCGTTATTAGCCACAGTTACAGTGGACATGCTCCAGGTTCAGCGACACCAACAATGACACCTGATACGATTGATTTTACTGGCTCGGTGAAAATCTTCTGCTATGCCGGTGTAAGTCACGGCCTGTCCAGTACCGATATTGGAGCAATTCAGGGTGTAACCTCAGGCAGATTTCTTATTAACTCGTTCAATAAGAAGTGTGAAACCACCTTAAAGTTTAACCCCTATATCAGAATGAGTTTCCAGTATACGCAGGACGGTTACGATACTACCCAATATAACACCGAAGGAGCAAAGTTATTTAAGCCACTGGCACAGCCTGGAAACACTTTCAACGGTGCTCTTGGTACTTATCTGAAAGATAGAACGGCGTATGTGCTGTCTGATAAGCAGTCTTCAATACTCCCGACAAATGCTATTGAGGTTGGCTGGTACAATCCGACACAGACTTCTGGTAAGTATGGATTGCAGATGACTTCTCAGCAGTGGTCAATCCATAATAGAGCGACAAACGGAAGTGAATGGAGGAAGCCTAACCAAGTTCTACCTGGCGGTGCAATGTATCAGTTGAACACGACTGGAACTGAAACCACACTGAGAGCCATTACATACAGTGCAATGGTGAACCCAACAGATACTTGGATTGATGGCGCTACTGCCAATGAGTACAGTGCAGCTCAGGTAACGAAGAATAACAATGAGTTTATTGAGCAGTACCGTGACATTGTTGAAAACTACAAGGTAGTTCAGTGGGTCAACAAAGATTGGTCTCTGAATATGCCTTGGGATAACAATAATGCAGTGAAGGTTGAGCGTGGTGGTGAGTCACTGTCTAAGCTTGGTCTAAGCACAAAGGCTTCTACTGATAGCAAGTACCTGCTGTTTGCTGGCAATTCCGGTAACGGTGCTTCTGAGGGTGATATTGATATTCTGAGTGAGTCTTATGTAGTGACAATGTATAAGATTTTCACTGACTCCGAAGGAAATGTGTACTTCATAAAGCAGCAGAGCAGTCCTTCTAAGACACCCGCTACCGAAGATACTTTCAGTGGCCTGATGACACAGTTGGCTAACACGAACGGAACAAATCCGACAGGTGCAATCTTGTTAGGTACAAGAACTCAGAATGTTGACCAAGTGATGGCAAGTATCCAAACCTCAAATAATGAGGTTTATCAGTTAGACCAAAAGACTGGTGCAGTTAGAAATGTACTCAATGCTATTTCTCGTAACCGTGGTAACGATGAAAATGCAGCCTGGGTCACTGATAACAAGTGGTACAATGAGGCATTTGATGGATACTATGTAGCAATGCAGACGATGACCTACAAGGTTGGCTTCAAGGATCCTTCTCGTAGAGTAAGTGTACTTGACCCGAACCTCTGCCCTGCTAAGAGTTCCACAAGTAACATTTTCACAAATGCTCATGTCAGTGCTTTCCGTCTGAATGACAAGAGCGACAGCACAAAGGCGTCTGGTAAGGGTTCAGGATATATGGGAACATTCTTCGGCATTGACGCGTTTATGCCCGATGTTGAAAATATGTTCTACACTCGTCCGTTCTACATCCCCAACGCAAACGTCCAAGACCTCACATAAAGCAATAACAATACTGAATGGCCTGTCACAGTTATTGTGGCAGGCCATTTCTGCGAGCTTCAAAAAGTAGGTTGTATTTATCCTACTATTGGTATATAATAAATGTGAAAGGAGTGACTGGTTATGATGGTCAATACAAATAATTTGGTTTCTCTCACAGAAGCGAACCGTAATTTTTCTAAAGTGGCACGACTAGTTGATGAACACGGATCGGCAGTTATTCTGAAAAATAACACTCCAAGGTATCTTGTGATCGAGTTCAGTCAGGCAGAGTCTGTGCAGGAGGCAGATGACGATGATCTGATGAAGATTTCCAAACGACTCATAGATAAAAACCGTGCGGCTTATGAGGTGCTTGCAAAGTGAAAATAATCACTGAAAGACAAGTGCTGATGCTGCATGACCAGTTGATTGCTTCAACCGGTGGTTCAAACGGACTGAGGGATGAAGGTCTATTGCAGTCGGCTCTGGCAGCACCCTTTCAGAGTTTTGGCGGTGCAGATGCTTTTCAGTCTATTCAGCAAAAGGCGGCAAGACTGGCGTATGGCTTGGTAAAAAATCATCCGTTTGTAGACGGGAACAAGCGAATTGGAGCACACACAATGCTTGTGTTCCTCGCGCTGAACGGAATTGACCTTGATTACACACAGGAAGAACTGTCCGAGATAATTTTATCTGTGGCTGCAAGTGAGAGCGGATATGATGAACTCCTGAGATGGCTGTTAGAGCATGAATTGAAAAATTGATGAAGATGGCTGTTGCACATACAGTGCAGCGGCCATCTTCATTTTTTATATACATTGAGACTTAGAGTAATTGTGGTACATACATTGCGGAAGAGATGAGAGCATTGCAGAAAGATGGGTACTCATTAAATATTTTGTGATCGTCTAAGCGATATACATTCCAGTAATAGAAAGTAAATTCTTTAATAAAAAGGAGCTGTTTATATGAAGTTATACGGAGTATTCTTTGAAAAAGAGGACATGCGTGTTGATCTGATGACCTATGAGTCCAAGGAGCTAGCATCCCCTCTAAACTACCACGGCCTAACCTATGACAACATTTGCTTGGGTAATTGTGACCTTTGCTTCGAGACTACTCGTAAGGACGAGGCCATGAAGTTTATTAGAAAGAACTTCAACCTCAAGGAGGTTACATTCCGCGACCTGTCTGGTCAAATGACTAGAGATCATGACCGTCGTAACAAGCAGCCGTCTGTACCTTATTATAAGGCCAAGCAGGCCACTCCTATAAATGCTATTCAAAACGGCATAATTCGTGGCAATTTTCTTAGCGCATCTGGGGCTAGCTATGCTGTGTACTACGAGCAGTCCAACCCCGGCGAGTACACTCTGGTTAAACACGAGCATGATACACGCACCGTAGTATACATAGCCAAGAGTGCCGAGGATATTTTGGATTACCTCCTGGCTAAGGCTCGCAAGGCTGTGGACAGCACTAAGGGCGACACTGCTAATGGCTTCAGGAGACACATGCAGGCCCAGACATTCTTAAAACAGGTGCTGCTTGTCATTGGTGAGTACGAGAGATGCCACCGGCTACTACCTGCATTAACTGGTAACGAGCTTCCAACAAATGATATTTAATAGAAGAAGGAACCCGTGCTCCCCATGTAAAAGTGGGGAGCACTCCAAATAAAAAATTGAAAGGAAATGATTTTATGGCTGATGTAAGTCTGATTGAGAAGATCCAAGTAACTAAATTTAATCTCGACACCATTAAGGGCCAGGTGTCATACGGATGCGGCGATCCGAGCAAGTTACGCAGCGGCGACAATGTGTACCATCTTGATTTACTTGGAGATGAGCGTATCGCAACCCGTGACTACATTGTGAACCTGCTTCGTGCCGGTACAAGCGTTTCTGGATTAAAGCTTAGCTCGGATGGCCGTTTGATTGAGAGCTATACAGAAGTTGAGCAGCTTGATAAGAAAAAGGAAAAGGCTGCTGATACCATTAGAAAAATCATTGAAAAAGAAGTTGAGGCAAAAGGATTATTCAGGTACAGCTTAAATACTGATGGCAATCATGCCCCACTCCAGATTGAAAAGTTAGCAGCTGAATATTCGGACTATGATGATGCGTATGAAATTGCATGCGTTATTCGCAAACTAAGTCAGGAGCTTGCAAAAGAGCATGGCTACATATCTGGAGGATACTTCGTCTCAGATGAGATTGACGACTTCTCCGTTGGCAAGCCAAAGGAGGTTATTATGAGCCTGACTGAGACTGTTCACGAGATGGCATGTGTTCAGGATATAGAACTTTCTGATGATGATATCCAAAGTGCTCTTAAAAACCGGGGCTTGCCTTATAAGCCTGGAACCCTTCAAGAAGTGGCTTGGAATTATAGGCTAGAATCTTATGGTGGGGATATCGACAGAGCGCTTGAGGAATACGGCGGAGCTTGCAATCGACAAGGAGCACTTATTTGGGTGATTTGTGGAAAATACAATCCTAATAACCCGATCGATGCCTGTGAAGCCATGCTGGCTATGTATCACAATGATAAGGAGGCGTGCTATGGGGAGTCTGGCATTTATCTCGATGACGCTGCTGTAAGAGTATTACTCAAGTACTATGCTAAGGTACATGCTAAAAAGGAACCCTATGGTCATTATGGCGATGGTAGTACACCGGACGAGGAGATTACCAGAACATTCAAGCGGCTTTTTAAGAATGTCGAATGTCTAAAAGAGATGGGGCACAAAGCAAATAACCCTCAGGAGACATTCAAAAATTTTGTTAGTGCAGCTAATTCTGTAAGATCAAGACCGTCGATTGAGGTACACACAAAGTCATTTTCACAGTATATTGACATGGTGTTAGCTATGCAGGAGATCATGTACAAGGACAGCTCAAATATCAAGTGGGGCGGTATTTCTGATCCGTATAAAAGAAACGACTGGGATGAAGATCAAGTAAGGCTGACTGGCACAAACATCGCAGTACTGGAAATTCCGAAGGCTTGTATCAAGGTCGAGGTTTACCCGATGACGCTGAAAGTCACGAGTATCAAATAAGACAAAGGGAGTCCATACAGATTGTGTGGACTCCCTCACATAAAAATAAAACATTTAGAAAGGTCGTGTTTATTATGTATGACAAGAAGATGAAGATTGCTAATCAGATGTTTAAGAAGTATCAGCTACCTTATGAGATGCGTAAGGTGCGTGATAGATACTATGGGCATGTGTACAAGCTTTACCTTTTACCTGAAGCCGGTAGGGCGCAGTGCATTTGTTCTTCGCCTGGTTCTGGGGAGCTGATGGATGGCTTTAGAACTTACAATGGGCCAGACAATAGGATCCGCTACATGGTTAGAGATTATCTAGTAGCTGTAGACGCTGCGGCTCGTGGAACTGGTAGTATTTGATCAAGCAACAAGTGATAGAGTCCCCGTATCTTCTGGTGCGGGGACTCCCTCACAAAAAAACATTTAGAAAGGTTGTGACCAGCATGGCAGATACTGAGTATGTATTGAATAGTAAGATTACTGTCAAGACAAAAAATGATGTTACATTTGCAAAAAATAATATTAGAGCATCTGCAATTAAATCTTATGTTGATCTAGACAAGATTAGAATTGGGGATAACATTTATTTCGTTACATATCGAAATAGTCCATACAGTGTGATGGCAATGCCTCGAGGATATATAGTATCAGCAATTCAGGCAGGGGTAAAGTTTGCCGGACTGAAACTGAGTGCTGATGGTCGTTTGATTGAAGACATTAAAACAGCAAATGAACAAGAGAGAGCCGAGCGAAGACAGTTAGATGCCATTAAAAAAATAATGATGGATCAAATACAGAAAACAGGCGTTTTCGCTCATTCTTACTACACAGATACTGGTGATGGTATTGTCGAGGCTGTGAAGCAATACATAGGAGTTGACTCTTACTATGATGATGTAGACGCTGCGATTGAGGAAATAGGCGACAAATTTGCTGAGGAAAATCACTTCCTATGCGGTTGGTATGCCCTTGATAGCACTAGGTCGATGGGTCAATACTGTGTAGGGAACCCTCAAAATTTCATAGAGCAACTAAGCAGTAGCCTTATGAATGATATTTATGACTTTGTGCTGCCAGTCGTAGACGAAAGTTCATGCCTAAACACAAAAGGCATTCCTATTTGGATATACTGCGGTAATGCTGGCAAAACAAGTATTATAGACAATACATTAGTAATACTTTCAATATATAATAATGTGTGCAATAGTCAAGATCGTTTATTAGATAACTTAGACTTGAACATCAGTGATACTGCACTAAAAGTGCTGTTGCACATATATGAAAGAAACTTTTCGGAAATATCTGGTATAAATAAAATAGATATTGTAATGCAGAACCTGCTAAGTGACATCAAATGCCTTAGCGAGCGTGGATACAGTGCTAAAAATCCGCAGGAAACTTTTAAGAACACAGTCAGACTTATAAAGGCCAAGAAACAGAATTTTGTGGAGATTCAAGACCCAGCTCAGTACATTGATATGGTATTGGCACTACAAGAGATAATGTACAAAGGCAGTTCAAATGTCCAATGGGGTGGCATTTCAAATCCATACAAAATAGAGAATAACCGTTTGACTGGATACCATACTCCTGTATTCAAAATCCCAAAGGCAGGCATTAAAATTGAATTCTATGCAGATGAAATAGTTGTAGAAAACATTGGCTAAACGCTGAGAAAAACAGAGTCCCCGCATCTTCTGGTGCGGGGGCTCCTTTCCAAAAGGAGGCATTTATTATGAAGCTATATCTTGTTGTAGCTAGCATTTCGGATGGCTGGGTTAAGCTCTATGCGTGTGAGTCTAAGGACTTGGCATCAAACACAAATCCTGCTGGGCTAACATTCGAGGAAATGTTTGGCCCTCATGCTATCGTTTGTAGGATTGGATCTCGTAAAAGCAAGGCTTTGAAATACATTCGGGAAGACCTCATTATGAGTAGCCTTTCATTCAAAGACTGCTCTAAAACTGTTATTAGATTAGATACACCTCGTAAGCAGCCTACTGTACCAGAATACAAAGCTAAACAGGTAGATAGTCTCACTGCTCTTCGTAACGGCCTAATACGTTGCAATATGCTGAGTGTAACTGGAAACCGTTACATGGTTACCTATGAGCAATTTGGACAGGGCGAATATATCCTGATGAAACACACTGCTGATGATCCACTTGGTCATGTTGAGTACAGTGCCGAGAGTGCCGAGGACATTCTGGTTTATATGCTAAACAAGGCTCATAGCAATGTTGACAACGCTAAAGATGCACGTCAGCATAAGCAAGCTCAAGAAGTACTCAAGCAGGTTCTGATAGTCATTTGCGAGTACGAGCGTTGCCACAGGCTGCAATAAGGAAGGAGGACAGTGGTCAATGTACAAGTACAAGTGTATTCGAGTTGACAACTCACAGGGTATTAAAAGATACTACTGCATTGATCAGAGTAACAATGCAGTAGTAATGAGCCGAAATGATATGCTGAGGCTTATTCAGTATGGTCAGGTTTCAAATGTTACTGCATTTATCCGAAATGGTGTTGCCTGTATTAGAGTTAATGGTGCTATAAAAGAGAATACTAGGACACCTGTAAAAATGGAAGTCAGTGGGATTAAGAGCAAGGTGATCAGTCAGATTATTAAAAAGATGCAGTCTGGTGTTGTTGACCTGAACATGGACACGCCGAAGTTCTTAGCCCAGCTTGGGCTGTCAGAGTTTAGTGGCAGCAAAGAGTTGATTTCTATGGCTCCGAGTGAACTTGTTAAACTGGCTGGAGGGCAGTGTGCGGACATAGGTAAGCATGTGTACTTATTCGGCATCAACGATAGTGCAGGCTATAAGATGCTCATGGCAACTACAAACAAACGGAGGGTTAAGGAGACTGTTCAGCAGTTTGTTGTAAAAGAAACATTGCATGTGTTAAACAGTCCTGACAACTCGGCTGAGGATGCAGCCAAAGTTGCTGACAGGCTTTACAGCAGGGTGTTTATTACCACAGTTGCATAGAGGTACAAGGCGGGTGTTGGTATGGACTTATTCGAGACAATGCACAAGAGGGTTGGATGCCAGTACATTTCAGATATGAAGTCATTCCCATATAACAAAATCGCTAGGTCAGTGATTAAAGGGCTTGACTTAAACCAGTTTACACTAAATGAACTATCCGATGCTGCCAGATATATTTGTTATGAAGATGTAGCATTTGAGAGCCATGCAGCAGCACGGGAGTTCTTTGACAGGCACTAACTAGATTAAAGAAATAGCGTCAGGGTGTTCGGCTACATTGGCTGAACACCCTATCTTTATTTTTCGACAATTTTAGATAAAAGGTATTTTGAGTAAGCGAATGATGATAAGAAAAATAAAGTCGATTTGCTGTAGAAAAGCGGTTGATTGTCCACGAAAATAGGTGTTGCTCATGGTGATTGGAAAATAGTGTTCATTTGCAATTTTAAGGGGTGTACACGGTGTTATTTTGGAAGGTGGGTATAGGGAGATAAGTTGGGTAGTTGGTGGTGACCTGAAAAGACCTTTTTAATTCTATCAGAAACGAGCATTGCACAGCGGCATATAGAAAATATTAGAGGTGCTATATTTACAAGAATTTTGAGTGAAAAAAGGCTTGATTTTCAAGGAAAATTCGTGTACGATGCCGCCCTAATTTTGAAAGCGGAGGTAGCGGTTTATGTGCAAAGAGAAGGAAATCACTGTGCTCAAGGTCAGCCCTCATAAGAAACCGGAAGTAGTCACACTGAAAAATGAGTTGTCGGCTCTGCAAGAAGCTGTGAGCAGCGGAGTGAAGGACTACCATCACCTGATCCAGTTGGTTGGCATGGAAGAAGGCGTAGACCTGCTCCTGAACGATGAGGGTAAGCTCATTGGCTTTGAGCCTAATCGTCGGTTCGGACAGGATATACTGGTTGGCGATTTCTATGTAGTAGGAACTGACGGTGAGAACTTGGCGTCCTTGCCGCAAGACAAGATGGAGAAGTACACAGCTCGATTTGCAGAGCCGGAAGACATCAGTGAGGAAGAAGTAACACGGTCTATGCTGATGAGCTGGTTTTCCTTTTAAGGAGGGGCATGTAATGAACGGATATGATCTCTTAAAAATCGTCCTGAACTGGGCTGGCGCACCACTGACAGCAGAAGATATAAAAAAGCACCGCTGCATAAGGCAATCAGCCAATTCCATCACGGTCAGCTCTGAGCTGTTGCGGGATCACCGGCCAGAGTGGGATAAGCTGTCAAACGACATTAAGGATGGATACTGGTTTATCAAGGTGCCTCCCGAGGGACACATGACCATGCGACGGTTCGACTCGAATGAGGAAATCTGTCAGCACTGGGCAGAGACAAAAAAGGACTACCGTAATTTGTACCTGATGGCACTGATTGTAGACGGTGCGCCGCAGTTTGTCGGTGAGTACATTGAGTGAGGCTACCATGAAAACAGAACAAGACTACCTGCAAATGATCAATGCAGCCGCAAAGTCACAGCAGGAAACGAAGTCAGCGATTTGTCCTCGCTGTGGTAAGCACCGGATGGACAAACAGATAACACATAACGCTCTGAGCCGACACGCTGATATTTATGTGTGCAATATTTGCGGATTGGACGAGGCCATCCGTGATATGCGCGAAGAAACAATCAATAGCAGTGACTGGTTCATTTGCAAACAGAAGTGAAAATTGAAAGAGCAAGCTGCATGGGGGTTTATTACCTGTGCAGCTTGTTTTTATATCCTTTTGGTTTTTAGCACGGTTAATGTAAACGGCAAACATACATTACCAGGTTTTGATGGGGTTAGTGTAAAAGGTGATTTTTGTTGTGAAATGGTGAAGAGGGTTAATGTAAAACGGTCACATACATTGCTGCTGAAATTTATGGTCTAAGAAAGTGGTTAGACATGTTGGATCATATACATCGTGGTAATGGAAGTTAAACATGTGTTGATCAGCTGGTAGAGCATTGCACATTCTGACTGACAAAATGAAAAAGTGGTCTGGATTTTGAAGCAGGGAAAGAACATGTTGAGACAAATTTAGTCATTAGCCCTGGGAGGCATAGCAGGACAATGAAGATGGATGCTGTGACCATGAAAATAGACACGGGTTGTCAAAATGGACTTTTAGCGATGGGCCAGAAAAGAGGGAAAGATGGAAATAAAATAAACTCGACATTGACTAGTTGAGAAAATTTAGACATTCCGATTTTTGAGTGGCATTATGTGCCGCAACTAAAAAATGTCGATTTTTTGAGGACAGCAAATGGACTAGTTGATAGCAATTTAGTCCTATGACTTATTGGGTACTGATGTTCTGTGCAAGCTGAGGTAGGGCATTATTTTTGTGGCAGTAAAAGAACATGTTGATACCAATTTAATCATTTGAGGGATATTCGTAAATGCCGTTGGGTAAAGCCATTTTGAGTTCATTTCATTGGCTTGTTGAGATGAAAAAAGACAGTTGGAAAGTAGCTTTTGACAAACGCACAGGCATTGGAACGGTGGATACATGTAGGGCACAAGGTGGATCAGCAAAATAGGCTGGCAAGGTTTATTTGTATGTGCAATAAGCGTTCAGAGTGAAATGAACACGGTTTTGACGCGAAGAACACCGATATGAGATATACATTCAATTTTCCTGTGAGGAACAAGGATCTATACATTGAAATATGAGAAATTATCTTAAAGATAATCTTCTTAAAGAAAAAGGGGTATAAAAAATTTTTCTTGAAAGTGAGGGGATTATGATTGGGAGGTATTTTCCGGAAGGGCTGATTTCACAAGCTTTTTCGGGGGTTTTGGGAAAAAGAAACCGAGGGGGTAAACGGAAAATTGGAAACCAAGAAAAAAATCCTGAAAAACAGGTGTAGAAATGGAGGTTTTAAGCATGTCAAAGTTGATTAAGCAGACGAAGGCAGTATATGCAGCATTCACCGATGCTGATGGAAACATGACAAAGAGGCCGCACGGCGTATTGCAGCGTAAAAATCTGCCCGATGACCACGTGGAGTTCCTGCGTCGGTACTTGGAGTTTATGATGAACTCCAAGTTGCTGAATGAGGCAACTAAGATTTACATTCGTAGCCCTTATATGACTGCGAAGGGAGCATTCAATGCGTACAACGAAGAAAATCCTGACAAAGCACGTCCGCTTGCAACGCTTGTAAGCGGCATGGATTATTGTCGTAAGAAGGTTATCACTACAGTATTCCCTGACGATATGCTCTACTACGTCATGGAGCTGCCACAGAAGGCTGATATGAAGCACTACTGGGATTTGCTGCATGATGCAATGGAGAAGTACAAGCAGGACTCCGTGTTGACAGATGCTGTTACAGTGAAACTGCCAAGGCGCATTAACAGCATAGCTCCGACAGACGATGAGATTTGTGACTTCTTGGTAGCTATAGCTCCATACAGAAAGGGCACAATCAAGCAGTGCGAAAAAGACATCAGCGCCAAGTATGCAGATGTAGTGGGCTACATCAATTACATTGCGAGTTGTGCAGCACCGACAGTGGATGAGCGTTGGAAATTTGAGATTGTGCGTGATTTTCTAAATGGGGAAAATGATGCACTGAGCTATTTGGACACAAAAGATAAGTAATTATAGGGCAGTAGAAAGACTAGTTGAGAATGAAAACGGCTGTCCGACAGAGAGATGCGGGCAGCTGTTTTCTGCCTTTTCAAGTAGATTTAATAGTTGCGAAATGTGGCATCACGCTGTACACTCCCTCAATATTTTTGAAGGAGGTATTGGTGATGAGCCAAGAATTTGACAGAGCGAAATATTACCTTAATCATATTTTGAAGCCCGAGGACAAGTTCGTGTTTCAGTGCCAGATGTGCGGAAACTGCTGCCGAAACAGATCGGAGAACATTCGACTGACCGGTACAGACACTTTCCGTATAGCAAAGAAGCTTGAAATGAGTGTGCCTGATGCAATAGACAAATACACGACATTCGGTATTGGGAAGGACTCGAAATTGCCACTGCTCTACCTGCGGGAGAGGCCAGATGGCAGCTGTAGTTTACTTCGCAAGGGGAAGTGTACAGTGCAGTCTGAGAAACCGGCGGTCTGTGCCATCTATCCGCTTGGAAGAATGGTCATCGACAAGGATCAACACTACTCCTATTTTACACAGCCAAACTATTGCCCTGGTGATGTTGGGCATACAAGCGGTGAGGCACTGTCACATATTCCTGCTGACGAGGCACAGCGGATTTTGAATGATCCAAAGCTTAAAAGTGCAACCCATTCTCTTGAAGAATGGCTCTCCGAGTTTAATATCAGGCCGCATGAAAAGGAGTATTTGGCATGGAACAAACTGGCTACAACTTGTTCTGAGTTCCTTAGGTCTATAGCCGATGATGCCAAGGCTTGGTTGAGTCCAAGAGCACTAAATATGATCATTGTGGCGTACTGTGGCGCGCTCTACCTCGACTATGATACTACGAAAGAATATGTGCCACAGGTTGAGCAGAACCAAGAACGTGTAGAAAGCATGAATAAAGACATTCAGAATATTATCGACACATTAAAGGAGAGGTCTAAGTAGTAAGTCAATAACTGAGTTTGGAGGGTCACAATAAGATATGATTGACTGGAAAGCAGTAACAAAAGACACCGTGATACGAGTAGCTATATATGGTCGTGTTTCAACAGAGCATGAAATGCAGCAGCAAGCATTTGAAAATCAGTTGCAATGGTATGAGGATCTTTTGAGAAAGAACCCTAACTGGAAGGTTGTGGGTTCAGTGAACACTTATACGGATCGTGGTATTACGGGTACGCAGGCCCAAAAGCGTCCGAACTTCCTCAGGATGATAGAAGATGCAAAGGCTGGCAAGATTGACATGATCGTGACCAGAGAGGTCAGCCGCTTTGCCAGAAATACTATGGAAACATTGAAATATGCACGCGAGCTCAAGGAAAAAGGTGTTGAAGTTTATTTTGTAAATGACAACATCCGCTTCATTCAGGATCATGATGGTGGCGAAGTGAAGCTCACAATTATGGCAGGCTTGGCACAAGAGGAAAGCCGCAAGATTAGTGAGCGTGTTAAAGCTGGGCAGCATATTGCTCGTAAGAACGGTGTGCTGTATGGAACAGGCAATATCCTTGGCTATACAAGAGTGCGTGGAGTGCATGACAAGGACAAGATTGGCAAAATCGGGGATAAGTCTGTTCCGACATTCATTATCAATGAAGAAGAAGCAGAGACAGTAAGGCGAATTTTTGAACTGTACAAGGAAGGCTATGGGCTGACTCAGATTAGAATTAAGCTTACTCAGGAAGGCCGTAAGAATTCTTCTGGTCAAGTGAAGTGGCATGACAGCACTCTTTCCAAAATGTTAGCAAATCCAATGTACATAGGCAAACAGTTACAGCATAAGACGGAAGTTGTGGACTACCTTACAGGGAAGATCAAGACAATTCCAAAGGAGGAACACGAGTTAATAAACGGAGACTTTGAACCTATCATTGACGAAGAGACATTCAACATAGTGCAGAGAATAAAGGCTGATAGGTCTAAGTTGTCACCTAAGAACCATGGCGGGAAAGCTCCAACTGATAAATGGACACAGAAGCTCATGTGCAGCTGCGGTAGCCGTTTCAAAAAAGAAGGTAGAGCGTCAGCAGATAATAAGAACCAAAACACTTTTTACGCATGTAGGCATAGAAGTATTGATGGTTCAACAGAACGGAGAAAACAGTTGAACCTTGATACAAAAGGTGCATGTGATGTTAGAAGTATTCCGGCATGGCAATTTGAGTTGATGGGCATGTTGGTGTTCAAGGGCATCTGGAAGACACACTTTGATGCTGTGATAAATGCTTTTGATGAAATGGACGAGCAAGAGCAGAAAAAGAACAGCAATACTATTGGCATTGCTGATAGGTGTGAGGCTCAGATAAGAAAGATTACAAGGCAAAGAGACCGATTACTAGATCTTTACACCGATGACAAAATTGATCATGATGTGTTCACGTCCAAGTATGCTGCATACACGGCGGCGATTGAGAAGCAAAAGGAAATCATCAGCGAGTGTGCCGAAGAACAGAAGATTGACAAGGATGAGGCAGGGGCATTCCTCAAGAAGATGCAGAGAATGATAAATGTGTCTGGCACTCAGCTTGACAATGAAACGGTGGAGAAGTTTATTGATCGTGTGATTGTGCAGAGCGATCATTGCTTTGAGTGGCTTGTGAACGTTACTGGCGATGCACAGACGGCAACACCGGAACTGTTCCCGATGCGGGGATATGGCTCTGATAAGACAAGCACACGCATAGTGAACTATGCTGATGCAGCCAAAAATGCTATAGAGGTTAGGGATAAATATTACGCTCACGCTTTTGCTTTCACAATTCCCTTTGAAGAGGCTCAAAAGCTTAGGGATAAGTGTGGTACTCATGTGAGACCAGGAAGGTGGACAGACCTTCTGGTTGATGTGTACGTTAGGACAACAAAGGTCTAAAAAGGACGCTGCTCAGTTTGTGGGCAGCGTCTTTCTTTTTATAGTTTGTCCACATTAAGGGTTACTGGGTTGATTGCTATGACAGGCTTGCCTTGGCGAATGGCATAGTTTACTGTGGCACCGGTTCCGCTGTGACTGCCATTCCAAACGGCTAGAACATAGTCGGCATTATCAACCATATATTTGTTTCTCTTGTCCATGCAGTCAATAGAATACTGGTGCTGAATAAGTGTCTCCTTGTCACATTTAGATGCAATGTCAAAATAGCGGCCACGCAGTCTTTCTGACCATTTAGCAGCCTGAGTTTCACAGGGGAAGGCACACTCGAGCGTAATGTTTTGGTATATGGACTTTAGATCCAAGACGATTTCAGCGGCAAACATATCAACTCCGATAGCCATACCAGAGATGAAATGAGTGACACCGTTAGTCTCAATGAGATTGATGATTTGGTCGTGTAAAGCCATTTTAAGATCAATACAACGGCTGTCAGTCTCATTGAAACCAAACGGCAAGCTTTGGGGGCGGTGGCCGGTAAAAGCACATGAGATTGTTTTCATGTAAGTCCTTCTTTCTATGTATTAGCGTTTGTTTGTCGTTATCTAATACATAGTATAGCATAGAGATTTGTCGAATTGTAGCGGAAATTGAAAGAACCTGCTAGAAATTTTAGCAGGTTCTGGACTAGTTAATTTCATTTTGGACTTGTTATTTATTTTCGGACTCTTGCTTGATCATAAGCTCTACCATTTGTAAGATACGCTTTTGTGCATCTGGGGATAAGGTTGAAAGAGATTTCGACAATTCACTTGCCTTGTATTCACTAGCATAGTCAAGCACATCACAGAAAATGGAGTCGGCAGAGGTTTCAAGGCCGTTGAGTAGAATGATGAGCTTTTCACAGCGAGGAAAGGACATGCCACGTTCAACAGTAGAAATGTAGTTCGTGGTCAAGCCGGTCTTTTCGGCAAGCTCCTCTTGCGTGATGCCAAGACGCTCACGGCATTCTTTTACTCGTTTTCCGATCCGCTTATCAATCATAGTGGTTACCTGCACTTCCTCTATAATGCTTATAAGCATTATATGGATTAGAACCACATCAATACAGATTTGCTAATGCAGACAGTCAGTATTAGCGAATGACAATGTATAGAGAAATATCACTATGGCACCCTGAAAGGCACATGGAAGGGTATAAACAGTTAACTTGCCATAGTTATATTACCGCACAGGCTGCAATCAAACAATAACGGGCTATTTGTTAACGTTGCAAACATTTTCAATGTATAGTTGCAGGTCTGCTTGGTAAGCACCCAGCGCGAGTATCACTATGGCACCCTGAAAGGCACATGGAAGGGTATAAACAGTTAACTTGCCA
>ENA-ORTG01001849-ORTG01001849.1-human-gut-metagenome-genome-assembly--contig:-NODE-1849-length-18390-cov-9.982820_pt1 | contig 18390 bp, 18 predicted proteins | sample MGYA00241906_ERZ509176 | MGnify/ENA primary metagenome ERZ509176 (study PRJEB26280, sample SAMEA2338811) | human gut metagenome | biome: human gut; feature: human-associated habitat; material: faeces...
CAAACGAGATCAAGACCGTGGACGACCTGCGCGGGGCCTATCCCGCACTGGTCAATGAAATCGAGGAGGCGGCGGCGAACAAAGCGACGAGCGACGAGCGCCAGCGCATCCACGACATCGAGGACATGGCCCTGTCCGGCAGCGAGGCGCTGACGAACGAGGCCAAGTTCACAAAGCCGGTGAGCGCCAGCGAGTACGCTGTGGCCATGATGAAAGCTGCCAAGGAGAGCGGCAACGCATGGCTCAACGGAGCAAAGGACGATGCCGACAAGAGCGGCATCGGCGGCGTGAAGAACGACGGCGGCACCGGCGGCGGTGTGGGCAAGCAGGACGAGTTCATGGACGCGATCAAGTCCATGGGCAAGAAGCAGTAAAGGAGGAGAAAGAACATGAGTATGGATTTGGCGAAAAAGACCTTTTCCACGCAGCCGGATTACCTGATCGCAGGGAATGCGGAGATCGTTACGGCAGTCAAGGGGGCATCCGCTGCCTTGAAGCGCGGCGCTCCCGTGGTTCTCAACAGCGACGGCAAGCTGGCCGCCATCAGCGTGAGCGGCAGCAGCGCCCCCTACACCGTGACCACCACGGGCCTGTACGGCATTCTGGCGGAGGATGTCGCGTCGGGCGAGGACGGCATCGTGTACCTCTCCGGCGAGTTCTTCGCCGACGCGCTGGTGCTGCCCGCCAACGCCACCGCTGCGGACGTGGAGGTTCCTCTGCGCAACCTCGGCATCTACTTGAAGTAAGGAGGAAGAAAGAATATGGCTAACGAAGTGAACATTTACTCCCCCCGCTATCTGGCGGAGGTGGTGAGACAGACCCCTGCCGTACACACCTATTTCCGCGACACCTTTTTCACCAACGTCAAGACGTTCGCTACCGAGCGCGTGGACATCGACCTTGTGAAAGGCGACCGCCGCATGGCGGCCTTTGTCCATCCCCGCGTGGGCGGCAAGGTGTTGAAAGCCAACGGCTACCAGACCGAGAGCTACAAGCCCCCTCTGATCAACCCCTATGACGTGACCACCGCTGACCAGCTCATGACCCGCCTGCCGGGAGAAGATCTGTACAGCGGCATGACCCCCGCTCAGAGGGCCGCGCAGAAGCTCATGGAGGAGTACGCCACACTGAACGACGCGACCACGCGCCGCGAGGAGTGGATGGCGGTGCAGGCCATCGTGACCGGCACCATCCCCATTGTGGGCGAGGGCGTGAACGAGACCATCGACTTCGGCCTGACCAACAAGAAAACCCTGACCGGCGACAACAAGTGGGGCGGCACCAAGGCCGACATCCTCGGCAACCTTGGTGACTGGACGGATGCGGTGCTGCACGGCGGCTTCGCCAACGTGGACACCATCATCATGGGCAAGACGGCCAAGGCAAAGTTCTTTGCCGATGCCAACGTGCAGAAGATGCTGGACAACCGCCGCATGAACCTCGGCGAGATCGCCCCCCGCGACCTGCCCAACGGCGTGAAGTACCTCGGCCACCTGAATGACCCCAGCCTTGACATGTACGTTTACGGTGAGGTCTACTACGACGACTGGACTAACCCCGACGCGCCGGAGACCAAGCCGCTTATCCCGGACAACATGATCATCCTGATCAGCTCCAGACCCAACTATATGATGGCCTACGGTGCCTGCACCTACATCGAGGACGCATCCGGCCTGTGGGTGACCTCCCAGACCAGCCGCGTCCTGCGCAGCTATGTGGAGCATCATCCCGACCGCCGCATGGTGGAGCTGCAGGCGCACCCGCTGCCCATCCCCGACAAGGTGGATAGCTGGCTGGTGGCGACCGTGTGCTGACATGGCGCTGTTCGAGCTAAAGCAGGAATACAGCGGAGCGGAGGGGGCTGCCCCTCCGCTCACCTTTAAGGACTGTGCCGCAGCGGACATCGACGCGGCTTTCTTTGAGCAGGACGAACACGCGGACTGGCATACGGTTGACGGCAAGGACGCACTGGTGATCGTGGACGATCAACGGCTCAAAGAGCATAGCGCCCATTGGGAGGCGGGAGCCAAACAGAACTTCGACACGGGACTGTATACGGCCTACACAGTGCTGTATATCCGCGTGAGCGACTACGGGCCGAAGCCGAAAGTGGGAAAGCACCTCGTTCTGGACAAAGGGACGAACCGGCAGCGGTCGTATACCATCCTCAACTGCGAGGAGGAAGCGGGCGTGTACCGCATTTCCATGGAAAGGACGCGGCAATGAGCAGAGTAACCTATGACGCAGGGAACCTGACCATCGAAGTGGACGGGCTGGACACCGTGGCGGCGGCGCTGGGCGATTTGAAGAAAAAGACCCCGGCGGCGGCCAAGGTAGCCATCAACGCCACGGCACGGCAGGCCCGCAAGCTGATGATCGCAAAGGCAAAGGCGCGGTACGCCGTGAACGCGGCGGGCAGGCGGCACCTAAAAGACCTTGTGCAACGGAAAAAGGCCAGCAACACCAGTTTGAGCGCAGAGCTGCACATCGCAAAGATGCGCAACGATCTCGGTTATTTCCAACACAGGCCGACGGAGCGCTTTACCGGGCGCGAGGTTTTGCACCACGCGCCAAAGTATGTGAAAGCCCGTGTTCTGAAAGCCTCGTCCATGGCGGCGCTGACAGGCAATGCCAACATGAGCAAGGGCTTTCTTGTGCAGTTCAAGAGCGGCCACATCGGCATGGTGCAGCGACAGATCGGCTCCAGTTCCAGCCACACGGTCACGGAGCGGGGCCGCCCAAGGTGGCGAAACAAGGACGGTAAGGTGGAAAAGCTGGTGACGATGGGAAGCCCGTCGGCCTCGGCGATGCACTCTACCGTCTGGCCGATGGTGGAGCCGGAGGTGTCCGAGTATCTGCAAGACCGACTGATGGAGCAGACCGAACGGGTGCTGGCGCGAGCGGCGAGGAGGAAGTAAGCCATGAAGAACTATATGGATGCGGTGAGGGCCGCAGGCATCGGGCGAACTCCCCAGCTCTGCCAAGACGCGCTGATCGAAACGCTGGAGGAGCTTTTCGCCGGGAAGAAGTACAACGGCCAGCAGAGCCGCAAGGAGCTGAAAATCTTCAAGCAGGATTTGCCGGTGCCGGAGGACTATGACGCGGATGTGGACACGGACGCGGCGGCGGCCCCGTACATCGTTGTGCGCATGACAGGCGGCGAGATCAAGAACGACGACGGGCCGCAGGCGGTTGAGTTCAGCCTGATCGTGTGCGCCTACGACGAGGGCAAGGAGCGAGAGGGCTATCAGGATGTTGCCAACATCAAGGAGGACATCGTGCAGCGGTTATGCACCAAGCCGTATTTCGGCGGGGCGTTCACCGTGCTGAAACCCATTGCGTGGGCCATGCAGCAGGACGACACCTACCCGTACTACTTCGGGGCGTGTTCGTTGACCTGCACCGCACCGGCCATGACACAGGACACAGAAATGGAGGAGCTGGTATGAGCAAGAAAAACGATAAGCTGGCGGCGGATGCCGCTGTGAATGAGACGGCCATCCCGGCGGCGGAGACCGCTACCGAGACCACGCCAACGGAGCGGGAGAATACGAGCGCGACGCAGGTTTACTGCGGCCCAACGGTGCGCGGCGTTGCCAAGCAGTACACGGTGTTTCGCGGCGGCATCCCGGAGGCGCTGGAGGCGTTCATCGCCATTCACCCGGAGGCTGGGGAGCTGGTGGTGGACGTGGAGCGCTTTGCCGAGACGAGAAAGCGGCTGGAGACCGCAGGAACGGCGGAGGCCATTCTGTACGGCAAGATCAAATCCGAACTGTAAGGAGGAAGAAAGACTATGGCATACAAACACGGCGTATACACGAGCGAGGTTGCAACCAGCATGGTCGCGCCCATCACTGGCACGGCGGGCCTGCAGGTGATCGTAGGCACCGCCCCGGTGAATATGCTCAAAGACCCGGCGGCGGCGGTCAACGTGCCGCTGCTGGTGAGCAGCTACAAGGAGGCCGTGGAGGCGGTGGGCTATCTGCCTGACTTCGCCAACTACACCCTCTGCGAGTGCATCAGCGCAAATTTCAGCGTTGTGGGTATCGCGCCCATGGTGCTGATCAATGTGCTTGACCCCGCCAAGCACAAGATCGCCATCACCGGCGGAACCGTTCAGGTGAACGACGGAGTGGCGGTGCTGGAGGAGACAGGCGTTCTGCTGGAGGGGCTGACCGTTAAGAGCGGCTCCACCACGCTGACCGCAGGCACGGACTACACCACCACATGGAACGACGACGGTACGCTGAATATCGTGGTGCTTTCCACCGGCGCGGGTAAGGAAGCAACGAGCCTGACTGTGACCGGCAACAAGATCGACCCCAGCAAGGTGACGGCGGCGGACATCGTGGGCGGTGTGGACAGCTCCACCGGCAAGGAGACCGGCCTTGAGGTGGTACGTCAGGTCTATCCGAAGCTGTCCATGACACCCGGCATCCTGCTGGCCCCGCGTTTCAGCAAGGACGCGACGGTGGCGGCGGCATTGCAGGCCAAGGCCAAGAGCATCAACAGCGTGTTCGGCGCGGTGTGCGTTGTGGACATCGACAGCAGCAACACCGGCGCGACCAAGTACACCGCCGTCAAGACCACCAAGGAGGCGCAGGCGGTGAGCGACCCCAACGCCTACGCAGTCTGGCCCTTTGCCAAGGTGGGCAACACGGTGTACAGCGGCAGCGCACTGGCGGCGGCGCTGACAGCCTACACCGACGCGCAGAACGACGACGCGCCCAACGTCAGCCCCAGCAACAAGACCATCGCCGTTTCTGCTGCCTGCCTCGAAGATGGCACGGAGGTGGTGCTTGATCAGGAGCAGGCCAACACCGTGAACAGCTTCGGTGTGGCAACATGGCTGAACATGAACGGCTTCCGCCTGTGGGGCAACAACACGGCGGCCTACCCCGGTATCAGCGACCCGAAAGACCGCTGGTTCAGCGTCCGCCGGTTCCTGACGTGGGCGGCCAACACGTTTATCCTGACCTACTTCCAGAAAGTGGACAGCCCCGCCAACAAGCGGCTGATCGAGGCCATCGTGGACAGCGAGAACGTGCGCGGCAACGGCTTTGTGGCCCGTGGTGTGTGCGCCCGCTATGAGATCACGTTCAACGAGGACGAGAACACCACCGCCGATCTGCTGGACGGCAAGATCACGTTCCACCAGTACATCACCCCGTTCACCCCTGCGGAGGACATCGAGGACATCATCGAGTTTGACCCCGACGCTCTTTCCGCCGCGCTGAACTGATAAGGGAGGGAAAAGAAGATGATTTCCAACAACTATATCCCGGAGAAGATCAACGAGTATAACGCCTATCTGGACGGCACGAAGATGATTGGCGTGGCCGCGTCGGTGACGCTGCCGGAGGTCAACATGAAAACCAGCACCGTTTCCGGTGTGGGCGTGAACGGCGAGCTGGACAGCCCCACCATCGGCCAGTTTGAGAGCATGGAGCAGGAAATCCAGTTCAACACGCTCTACAGCTCCGCCATGGATATGCTCTCTCCCCTGTCCACGGTGAACCTGACGCTGCGAGCCTCGCAGCAGGTCTACGACAAGCAGGGCGGCTACAATTTCAAGGGCCTGCGCGTGGTGGAGATCGGGCGCGTGAAGAAGTTCAACCCCGGCAAGGTGGAAAAGGGCGAGGCCATGGAGGCCACCGTGACGCTGGAGCTGACCTACCTGATGATCGAGGTGGACGGCCAGCAGCTCTTGGAGGTTGACAAGCTCAACGGCATCTACAAGGTCAACGGCACGGATATGCTGGCGGGCGTGAACAGCCTGATCTAACGGGCGCAAAACAATACGGCCTGTCCCTGCGCAAACGGGGGCGGGCCGTGTTTTCACACAAAAAACAATGCTGAAAGGAGCGACAACCAATGGCAGAGGACAAGATCACGGCGGCAGAGACCGCAAACGAGGGGGCAAAAAAGAGCGAGAACATCGTGGAGCTGGCAAGGCCCTACGGGTTCGAGGGCAAGGAGTACGGAGAGATCGACCTGACGGGGCTGGAGAAGCTGACTGTGCAGGACGCTATCGACGTGCAGCGGCAGCTTTTCGGCGAGGGCGAGGCGGCGGCCTCGGTGCTGTGCGAGACCACGACGGCATTTGCCCGCGCCATGGCGGTCAAGGCCACCGGAATGCCCATTGAGTTTTTCAAGCTGATGCCTCGCGGCGCTTTCAAGCGCGTGGCAGGTGCGGTGCGCAGACACCTGAACGTGGAGAGCAGAACGGAAAACCATGTGATGCATCTGGAGAAGCCGCGCCATTACAAGGGCAAGGAGTACCGGGACATCGACCTGAACGGCGTGGCAGACCTGAACACGCTGAATGAGAGCGAGGCGGAGAACCGCATGGCCCGCGAGGGCTTTGTGGTGACGGAGAACAGCACCAACTATCTGTACTCCTGCGTGATCGCCGCCATGGCAACGGGCATCCCGGAGGAGTTCTTTACCACGCTGCCCCTGTATGAGCTGCTGAAACTGAAAAACGCGGTGAACGACGCGGATTTTTTCGGATAAAGGGCGGAGCCAAGGCCCTGCGGAAAGCGGCTATCCGGCTGTCCTCGGTGACACGGACGGGCGTGGACTTCTATCTGAAAATGCCTGTCCGGGACTTTATTGAGCTGAATAGCGAGGTGGCGGAGGAATGGCGAACAATAAAACATTAGAGTTAAGCATCAAGATCGCCGGTAAGATGGACAAAAGCCTGATGGCGGCGCTGAACGGGAGCCAGAGCCAGATCAGCAGCTTTGCCCGCAGCATCAGCTCCATCGGAACGGCGGGACTTGCGGCCATGGGGACGCTGGCGACGGCGACTGTGGCGACCATCGCAAGCTGCACCAAGGAAGCGGCGAAGTTTGAAAACTACATGGCGGATGTGGTCAAGTACGTAGACGGTCTGGCGGATGCTACCGGAAAGATCAGCGACAAGGTGGCGGATAACGGCAAGACCTACGCGCAGAACTACGAGGCCATGAAGGACGCAATCAAGGATTTAAGCACACAAATCCCCTATACGCAGGAGGATTTGACGCGCCTCGCCGCTGCGGCGGGACAGTCCGGCAAAGCCATGGAGGATTTGATCAAGATTGACGGCTCCGGCAATGTTACCGGTTTCCTGCGGGACATCGCCATGACCGGCACGGCCATGGACATCAGCGCCGATCAGGCGGGCAACTGGGCCGCCAAGTGGGAGCAATCGCTGAAAATGACCCACGAGGAGGTCATGGTGCTCTTTGACCAGATCAACTATCTGGGCGCAAACAGCGCTACCACGGCGGCGGAAATCGCGGAGGCGGTCAATTCGGCGGCAAGCCTCGGCCAAGTGGGCGGCGTGAGCGCGGCCACAACGGCGGCGCTGGCGGATGCCATGCTGGCAACGGGCGTATCGACTGATCGCGTCGGCACCAGCATCAAGCGCATGATCGTGAATTTGAGCAAGGGCGCAAGTGCGACGAAAGCCCAGAAAGAACAGTTCGAGGAGCTGGGCATGAGCGCGGAGTGGGTTGCCAAGGCCATGCAGGAGGACAGCGTGGGAACGCTGGATACCATCTTCAAGGCCATCAACGATCTGCCACAGGAGCGACAGGTAGCGGCGCTGTCCACCCTGTTCGGCCAATGGGCCATTGAGGGCGGCGCAAAGATCGTCAACAATCTCGATGTGTACCGAAAGGCGCTGGAAATGGTGAGCGACCCAAGCCTGTACACGGGAAGCATGGAGCGGGAGTTCAACATCAAATCGCAGACCCCGGAGGCCATCGAGACCATGCTGAAAAGCACCAAGACGGCGCTGAAAATCGAGATCGGCGATGCGTTCCTCCCGGCGAAAAAACAGTTCAACCTCTCCATGATCGACTTTCTGAACAGCATCCGAAAGAATATGCCGGAGCTGACGCAGCTTGCAGAGAGCTTGGGAACGCTGGCGAGCCGGGGCGTGGAGAAGCTGGGAAACGCTATGGACACGGCGCTGCCGTACATCCAAAAGGGGCTTGACTACCTGATCAACAACGGTGAGCAGGTGGTGCGTGTGCTGGGCGGCATGGCGGCGGCGTTTGTTGGCATGAAGTTCGCCCCGGCGGCGGAGGCTATTTTCTCCGGCGGAAAGGGCGGACTTGCGGGCCTGTTCAAGAGCGGCCAGAGCGCGGGCGTGGCGGGCGCGGGGCTTTTCTCTGCGTTCCGGGGCGCATCGGGAAGCAACGGCTTCCGCACGACGCTGGGGGCGGCAATCTCCAGTCTGATCGGTGGAAACGGCATCAAGGGAACCACAGGACTTTTGAGCGCGGCGGCGGGGACGCCGGGGATGTTGTCCGGCTACCAAAGCGCGGGAAGCGTCCTGCGGGGGGCAATCGGAAACAGCAAGACCGCGCAATGGCTGGGCGGCATCGGCTCGTCCCTCGGAAATCTCGGCGGGATGTTCGCCAACAGCCGGGCCGGACAATTTGCGGGCGGCCTTATGGGAAAGGCGGGCGGTGCGCTGGGTAAGTTGACCATGCCGCTACGACAGGGCATCGCGGGCATTGGAGCGGCGGCTACCATTCAGGGCAGCATCTTCCAGCAGGGTCTTTCCGGCTTGCTGGGGAAAGCGGGAGGCGTGGTAAGCGGTATCGCAAACTCCGGTGCCGGGAAAGCTGTCGGGAGCATATTCAGCGGCGGGGCCGGTCTGCTGGGGAGTATCTATGGCCCCATTGCTGGCGGCCTCGGTAGTCTGCTGTCCGGGGCGCTGCCTATTGTGGGTGTGATCTCCGGCATCATCGCCGTAGTGAGCATCCTGACGGACAAGTTCGGCGGGCTGGACAAAATCATACAGCGTGTGTTCGGCGACACGGGACTGGAAAAGTTTACGGTATTCAAGGACGCGCTGCTGGGATTGTTCGAGGACGGCGGTGTGGCAAAGGCGCTGCAACCGCTGCAGGAGAGCATCACCAATCTGTTCGGCGAGGACGCGGGCGCAGCCTTTGGAGGCATTACCACCATCCTGCAATCGGTAATGGGCGTGATCGGCCAGCTCGTGACATTTTCGCAGACGACGGTGCGACCCGTCATCGAAAGCCTATTCGGCTTTATCACACAGACGGTGGTGCCGGTCATTCTGCAAACCATCACAGCGGCGGCTCCATCCATCGCATCCATCATCAGCGGCGTGGGTTCCGTGGTCATGACGGTGGCGCAGATCATCGGCGAGGCAATTCAGTTCCTTATGCCGATCATTCAGACGGTGATCACGGTGCTGCTGCACATTGGTCAGGTAGTGGTTCCGGCGGTGCTGGCCGCCATCGGTGTCTTTGCCGAGGGCATCAGCAGCGCGATCAACGGGGTCAAGACCATCTTTGAGGGCGTGATCAACTTCATCACCGGCGTGTTCTCCGGCAACTGGCGTATGGCGTGGGAGGGTGTGAAATCCATCTTCGTGGGCATCTTCAATACGCTGGGCGCTCTGTTCAAGACCCCCATTAACGCGGTGATCGCCCTGATCAACAAGGCAATCGCAGGCATCAACAGTCTCGGCATTACCATCCCGGACTGGGTGCCGCTGCTGGGCGGCAAGTCGTTCTCCATCAATATCCCGGAAATTCCCATGCTTGCGCAAGGCGGCTTTACAAACGGCGCAAGCATCGCGGGAGAGGCCGGAACGGAGGCGGTGATCAGCTTCCAGCGGGCGGCCCGGCGGGACAATCTGGACATCTGGGCAAAGGCCGGGCAAATGCTGGGCGTGAAGCCGGTGGAACTGGCGGAAATCGACGGCGGCGGCTCCGGCGGCGGAGGCGGCATGACCTTTGCGCCGGTGATCAACATTCAGGGCAGCGCCGACCGCAGCATGGTGGAGGAGGCTCTGGCCGAGGCGCAGGCACGGTTTGAAGCGTGGTATCTCCAGATGCAGCGCAGACAGGCCCGCACGGCATACTGACGGGAGGAAACGCGATGTACACGACCAAGAGCGGCGACACATGGGATGTGATCGCCAAGGAGGTATACGGCAGCGAGTACCACGCCGACGTGCTGATGGCGGCCAATCCGCAGGAGATCGACACGTTTATCTTCAACGCCGGGGTGGAGCTGAACACCCCGGCGCTGGAGGAAGAGCGGGACGGACTGATGCCGCCGTGGAAATACGAGGCGAGCTATGATTGAGACAAGACGGCTGGCGCTGGATGTGCGCTACAACAGCTACCCTTTTGCCGGGCAGGTGGGCGGAGACATCGAGAGCCTGACCTACACCGACAGCGCGGCGGACAACAGCGACAGCATCGACATCACCATCAACGCGCAGGACAGGAAATGGCTGCTGGGCTGGATGCCGGAAAAGGGCGCGACGCTGCGGGCGCGTGTTCTCGGCTACAACTGGGAACGGCAGGGCCAGCGGAGCATCATGGAGTGCGGGTTGTTCGTGCTGGACGATGTGAGCTTTTCGGACGCGCCGACGACCTTGCAGGTGGGCGGCGTGAGCAAGCCCAGCGACAGCGACTTTTCGGAGCTGGAGCGGGACGTGATCTGGAAGAACACCAGCATCAAGCGTATCGGCGCAAAGATCGCCGCGCGGTACGGCCTTGCGTTCACCTACGATGCCGACGACTACGACATCGAGTGCGACGAGCAGGACGGCACGGACAGCAGCTACTACAACAGCCTGTGCAAAAACTACGGGCTTATCCTGAAAGTGTACGCCCGGAGGCTGTGGGTGTATGACCGGGAGAAGTACAAGGCAAAGCGGGCCGTGCGCACCTTTGACCGCTCGCAGATCAGGCCGGGGAGCTTCGGCTACACCACCACCCTGTCCGGCACCTATACCGGCGGGTACTTCAATTACACGGACGCGGACAAGGACATTGACATCGAGTGCAGCGTGGGCGGCGGCTCGCACACCAAGAGCGTGAACCGGCGGGCTACCAGCGTATACGATGCCAGCGTCCAGCTCTGCGCGGAGCTGAACAGCGCCAACCACGGGACAGTGAAGCTACGCTTCGGCGTGGACGGAGACTGGAGGGTAAGCGCGGGAAACTGCATCGCGCTGACGGGCTTTGGAAACCTGAACGGGAAATACTTTGTGGACAAGGTGACGCACAAGGTCAGCAGCAACGGACTGACCACCGACTTTGAGTGCAGCGGCATCGGCCCGGCGTTCCATTCGTGGGACGTGGGCGGCAAGATCGTGTATCACGAAAAGACGGCAGACAGCGGCGTGAGCTATGACAGCACCTACGCTACCACCAGCCCGGCGGCGGGCGCAGCCAGCGCGGCGGCAGGCGGCGAGGCGGGACAGGCGATCACGCTGAACAAGGCTCCGCTGTATGTTTCCAGCACGGCAAAGAACAAGGCGGGAACCAAGACCGGCACCTACTGGCTGTACGATGGCATTCTGATCAACGGGCGCTACCGCGTGACCAACAGCGCGGCGCGGTGCGGAAAGTTGCCGGTGGGCCAGAATGTGACGGGCTGGGTGCCTGCGAGCTACTGCATCGCCAGCGAGGAGGCGAAAAAGTAATGGCGGGAACAAACAGAACCGGGCGCGTGAGCGCTATCGACTATAAGGCGGGAACCTATGAGGTGACCTACTTTGACCGGGGGAAAAGCGTGACCCGCCAGATCAACGCCATCAGCAACGGCGAGTACAAGATGCCCAGCATCGGGCAGGTGGTGAGCGTGAGCCACAACAGCAACGGAGCTGCGGCGGGAACCACCACCGGAACGGTGTGGAACAAGACCAACACCCCGGCGGAGGGCTACAAGGGCCTGTTCCGAAAGGAGTACGCCGCACGAAGGGGACTGGCTTATGAGCGCTACGACGAGAACACCGGCGTTTACACACAGTATGTGAACCGGCGGACGGGGCGCAACTGCAACGGCGAGATATACGACGAGGCGAAAGGCGCAATCAGCCTTGTGGCGGGCGGGCAGTTTCAGGCCAAGAGCAGCGCCGCCAGCATGAGCCTGAACGCCAAAACCGGCGTTGGCATCGTGGCGGGGACAACGGTGAGCATCGAGGCAGGAACCTTTGTGAGCATCGAGGCCGCAGGCGCTTTGAGTGTGACGGCGGGAGGCAAGTACACATTCGCCGCAAAAAAAGGTGCAAAGATCGAGGTAGAGGGTGGCGACGCGGAGATCACCATAAACGGCGCAACTGTAAAGGTGACGGAGGCCGGGGATGTGGAGATCGGAAGCCCCACCAAAATCAGCCTGACAGCCCCGGAGATCAACGCCACGGCGGCGAGCGGAGACATCACCATCAACGGCGTGAGCCTTGTGAACCACACGCACATGAGCGGCGCGGTGGGAAAGCCGGATAAGTAAGGAGGGGCGAAAAGTGGCATTGGGAAGCTACATGGGCATGACGTTCACGGTGAGCGACCGGCGCATCCTGACACCGAGCGGGCTGAAAGGCCAAGGGGGCAGCGATTGGGCGACCCACAACCGGACAGGCGCACGGGCGCGGAGCCAGTGGATTGCCCCGAAGCTGCGGAAATACCAGTTCGATCTTTTGCTGCGGGCGCAGGACGGGGTAAACCCGCGAAGTGTTCTGCGGCATTTTCAGCGCATGGCGGAGACCAACGCGGCGGACTGGTTCATCGTGGGCGGCTCGCCAGTATCACCGTATCCGTTCAAGATCACGGACATCAGCGACGAGTGGGGCGCGGTGTTGCACGGCGGAGCGATGGTGGAGTGCAAGGTGAGCCTGACCATCGAGGAATACCTGTAAGGAGGCAGCCATGTTATCGACGGAAAACGCGGTGATCGAGATACTGCCGGGGAGCGCAAACGACAGTACGGCGGCGGAGGTGTACCGCAATTTGCAGGTGCTTTACGCCACGAGGGCCGGAGAGCAGGCGCTTGACCGGGAGTTCGGCATCGACGGGACGATTATCGACTGCCCGCAGGAAAATGCGCAAGTCCTGCTGGCGGCGGAGTATGTGCGCAAGACAGAACAGTATGAGCCACGGGCGCGTGTCGTCCGTGTGGAATGGACTGCGGAAAAATCGCAGGACGGGAATATGATACCAAAGGTGGTGATCGAGCTTGTCTAATATCGCTGAATTGGCAAACTGCCCGGAGCTGAGTTTCATCGAAAGCATGACTTTGCAGGAGACGGAAGAACAGCTCCGCGAGCTGTACACCAAGTATTACCGGGAGGCCACAGGAAAGGAGCCGGAGATCGGCGAGGCCGACCCGCTGAACCTGCTGATGAAAGCCTTTTGCGCGATGGAGTATCAGACGATGCAGTACGCCGACGCAAAGGGACGGATGGAAATGCTGAAAACCAGTACCGGAGACGCGCTGGATGCGCTGGCCGCTCTTGTGGGGCTGACGCGCAAGGAGGCAAACCGGGCCACGGCGACGGTGCGATTTACGCTTTCGGAAGCGCAAAGCGGCGCGACGGCCATTCCGACGGGAACGCGGGTCAAGAGCGAGGACGGGAAATACTTCAACACCGTGGAATACGGCGAGATAGCGGCGGGAGAGACCTACACCGACGTGGTGGTGCAGGCGGAGGAGGCCGGAGCGGATAGCAACGGCATTCTGTCCGGCGGCATCAAGATACTGGTTGACCCAATCGCCTATGTTGCCAGCGTGAGCAACACCACGCCAAGCACCGGCGGACTGGACGCAGAGGACGACGACAGCCTGACACGGCGCATCTACCTCGCCCCCAGCGTGTATAGCTGCGCCGGGCCGCGCGATGCCTATGAATACTACGCGCGGGAGTGGCGGGGTGATGTAGCTGACGTGCGCATCGTCAGCCCGCTGCCGGACGAGGTAAATATCTACTTCGTGATCGAGGACGAGAACGGATTGCGCGTCCCCAACAGCACGGAGCTGACGGCCATGGCGGACTATCTGGACGACGAGACCATCCGCCCGCTGTGCGACAAGGTGACGGCGCTGGCCCCGGACGAGGTGGAATACGCCATCACCGTGAAATACTGGATCGCGGAAAGCGACCAGCGAAGCGTGAGTGAGATACAAAGCCGCATCGCGGCGGCGGTGGCGGATTTCCAGACATGGCAAAGAAAGCTGGGGCGAGACATCAACCCGACGGAGCTGATCGCCCGGCTGCGGGAAGCGGGGGCCAAGCGGGTAACGCTGACCGCCCCCGTAGACACCGTGATCGACACCACGGAGCTGCCGAAATGCACGGGGGCCACCGCCACCTATGGAGGGCTGGAGGATGATTAAGAGCCTGAAAAATGCCCAAATCGCCGACGGCTTGCCGCGCATTCTGGGAGAACAGCCGTGGGTAAAGGTCCTATCCATGGCGATGCTGGAGCTGCACCAAAAGACGATGGGCTATATCGCGGGAAGTCAGATATACACCGCCATCGACACCGTGGCCGAGGAGGTGCTGGACGCGCTGGCCGTGAACTGGAAGATCGACTGGTACGACACAGGGTACGACATCGAGCAGAAGCGGCGCATCGTCAAGACGGCGCTGAACATCCGGCGAACAATGGGAACTGCGGGAGCTGCAAGAACGCAGGCCGACGCGATCTATCCGGGAACAAAGCTGGAGGAATGGTTTGAGTACGGCGGCACCCACGGAAAGTTCAGACTGCGGGTAAACATCACCACCGTGGAGGAGCGGCAGAAGTTCGCCGCCATGACCATCGCGGAGATCGAACGTCGGCTCGCCGCTGCCAAGCGGTTCAGCGCACATCTGGAGGAAGTGGAATATTACGATGCGGGCGGCACCGCAACGGCCTACGGCATCGCGGCTATGGCTGGTGCTGCGGTGGTTGACTTCGGCAGCGCATCGAAATTCTAAGTCAGGAGGAAACGAAAAGTGGCATGGAAAGGCGTTATCACCAACAGCGGCAGTGAGCTGCTGGCACAATGGACAGCGGGAAAGACGCTGACCATCACCAGCGCGGCGGCGGGAACAGGCCGCGTGAGCGAGGCGGCGATGCTGGCGCAGACGGCGCTTGTGAGTGAAAAGCAGACGGTCAGCATCCTGTCCAACAAAACAACGGCGCAGGGACAAAAGCTGCAACTGCAAGTGACACCACTGGCGACGGGATACCCCCTGAACCAGCTCGGCATCTGGGCAAAGCTGGACAGCGGCGCGGCAAGGCTGATCGCACTATTTCAGACGGACACGGACGCGGGCGTGGAAATCCCCAGCAAGACGGACGTGCCGGACTATGTGTACACGTTCTACGGGCTGCTGGAGTTTACGGGCAGCGGCGGGACGCTGCAGGTGACCATCGACGCTTCGGCGCTGGTGACAGCAGAAAGCATGGCGGCTGCCATCAAGGCACACAACGAGGATGAAAACGCGCACGAGGGTATCCGTCAGGCCATTACGGACAAGCAGGACAAGATCACCGCCAGCGGTATCCTGAAAGGCGACGGCAAGGGCGGCGTTACGGCGCAGACGTTCGACACGGTGCCGACGGAGAACAGCGACAAGCTGCTGACCAGCGGTGCGGTGGCGGCGGCTCTTGCCAAAAAGGCGGGGCTGGGGACAGACGGAAAGGTGCCGGTCAGCCAGCTCCCTGTCAACACACCGGGCGGAGTGGCCGGACTGGGAGAGGACGGCAAGGTTGGCACCGGCCAGCTCCCTGTCAATACGCCGGGCGGCGTGGCAGGTCTCGGCGCGGACGGGAAGATGGACACCGATCAGCTCCCCATCAACGTGCCGAACGGCATCCCGACGCTGGGGGCAGACGGTAAGCTCAGCGCGGACAGTCTGCCGCAGGTAGGCATGACGGCGCAGATCGTTGTGACCGCTCCCACCGGCTCCACGGTGACGGCCACGCTGGGAACCAAGGTATACACCGCAACGGAGAGCGGCGGAAAATGGACGTTTGATGTGGAGGACTACGGAACATACACCATCAAGGCCACCAAGAACGGGCAGACTGCCACGGATACGGTGACGGTCTCCGTGGTGCAGCAGTACACGGCGACGCTATCCTACTTCACAGCGACCATCCGCGTGAGCATTGACAGCGGCTCCACCGTCACCTGCACCAAGGGAAGCAAGACGCAGAGCAAAACGGCATCTGCAACGGGGACGGTGGACTTCACCGTGACGGAAAGCGGCACCTACACCATCACCGCCACCAAGAACGGAGAGACGGCGGAGGATACCGCGACCATCACGGCGGACGGACAGACGGTAAATGTGAAGCTGGCCTACCGGCACGTCTACGGCGTGGTGTGGGACGGAACCAGCACAACGGTGTGGAGCCGCACAGACGAGGCCGCCAGCTTCGTAAACCCGACCCCGTACCGGGCGGGGGCGACCAATTACGGAAGCCCATTTGACAACCTGTACCCGTGGAGCGGGATGGTGCGCGTGACGGATGCGGTGGCCGGTGAGCTGGTGGCTATCCCGAAGTTCTGGTACAAGTGGACAAAGAGCGGGAACAGCCTGAAACTCCAGATCGCGGATAAGGAAACGGACGGCTTTCACGTCTCCCCCGCCCACGCCGACCGAGGGGACGGCAAGGGAGAGCGGGACATTGTGTACATTGGCCGCTATCACTGCAACACCAACAACTACAAGAGCCAGTCCGGTGTAAAGCCGAAAGCGAATATCACGCGCAGCACGGCCCGCACGAGCATCCACAATCTGGGGAGCAACATCTGGCAGAGCGACATTCAGATGCGCATGACGATCTGGATGCTGTACCTTGTGGAGTTCGCAGACTGGAACAGCCAGAAAACCATCGGCAAGGGCTGCGGCAACAACAGCGCAACGGAGAATATGGGCTATACGGACAGTATGCCCTATCACACCGGAACGACGCTTGCGAGCCGGGACAGCTATGGCCTCGGTACGCAGTATCGCTACATCGAGGGCCTGTGGGACAACGTGTATGACTGGGGCGACGGCTGCTACTACAACAGCAACGGCCTGAACATCATCAACACGCCCAGCAGTTTCAGCGACAACAGCGGCGGCACCGCCGTGGGCGTTCCGTCGAGCGGATGGCCCAGCGCATTTACCGTGGCAACGGTGGCCGGTCTGGAATGGGTTATCTATCCCACGGCATCGGGCGGTAGTGAGACGACATATTCGGCGGATAGCTGGGACTTCAATGCTTCCTTCCCGTGCCTGTACTTCGGCGGTAGCTATGTCCAGGGCGGGAACCTCGGGCTGTTCTACGTGAGCTGCACCAGCGCGTCCGTCTCGAGCGCGAGCGTCGGCTGCCGCCTCCAAAAACTCCCCTGACGGGGGAGTGCAGAGGGGGACGCATCCCCCTCTGCGTATCCTGCGGCCCGCAGGCCGCGCAAAAGGCTAACGGGTTTTCAGCCGCACAGGCGGCTTGAAAATACAGGGGATGACCGCGCACGCAGTCGGTGCCTTGCTTCTCGGTTCGGCGGATAACTGGAACTTCAATGCTTCCAACCCGTGCCTGTACTTCGGCGGTAACTATAACCAGAACGGGAACCACGGGCTGTTCTACGTGAACTACACCAACGCGTCCAACTCGAACGCGAACATCGGCTGCCGCGTCCTTTTATGGACTGGCTACCCACCTCCATACCCGGCACCGCAAAGACCCACGCCGGGGCGCGGACATCCTCGGCACCCCTTGGTGCAGATAAGCCATCAGGACACGGTTTAGTACACTTCCACAACCCGTGGAGGCGATGGAAAGACCGTGAGGCTAAAAGGAGGAAAACATTCCTGATGAAACGAGCAAACAACCTATTTCCAAAGCTGGTATCGGAAGAAAACCTGCGGCTGGCGATCTTCGCTGTGAACGTGACACACCGCTTCCATCCGCACCACAGGCCAAACCGGACGGTGGCACGGGTGGAGGCGGACGTTGACCGCTATGTAAAAGAGCTGCGGGAGATCATTACAGGCGGTTACGAGGCGAACGAGCCGAGGCTTGCGCGACGCTGGGACAAGAGCGCTGGCAAGTGGCGGGACATATCGGAGCCGAGACTATGGCCTGACCAGTATGTGCATCACGCGGTCATTCAAGTGTTGGAGCCGATCATGATGCGGGGCATGGACAATTTCTGCTGCGGGAGCATCCGAAACCGGGGCATCCATTACGGCGTTCGGGCCATCAAGAAGTGGATGCGGACAGACCAAAAAGGGACGAAGTACGCCGAGGAGCTGGACATCCACCATTTCTACGACAGTTTGACGGCGGAGACGGTGATGAAGCGGCTCCGGCGGCTGGTGAAAGACCGGCGAATGCTGGAGGTATGCGAACGGTTGATGAAGCACGGCATTCTGATCGGCGCTTACTTTTCCCAATGGTTTGCCAACACGGTGCTGCAACCGCTTGACCGGCTGATACGGGAAAGCGGTCTGTGCGACCACTACCTGCGGTACATGGACAACTTTACCCTGTTCGGGCGGAACAAGCGGAAGCTGCGGCGGCTGCGGGAGCTGATCGAGAAATGGCTGGCGGCACACGGCCTGCGGCTGAACGGCAA
>ENA-ORTG01001852-ORTG01001852.1-human-gut-metagenome-genome-assembly--contig:-NODE-1852-length-18379-cov-7.188823_pt1 | contig 18379 bp, 21 predicted proteins | sample MGYA00241906_ERZ509176 | MGnify/ENA primary metagenome ERZ509176 (study PRJEB26280, sample SAMEA2338811) | human gut metagenome | biome: human gut; feature: human-associated habitat; material: faeces...
GGATGTGCCGGCTGTATGCCCAGCCGACAAAGGAGCCCACGGAATTTAATCTGTACGCGGAAACGGCACATTTTCAAATCTGGCTCCGCTTGATTACCCGGGAGCGGGACTATAACCTCTACACATATTTCTTCGCAAAATAACTGAATCGTTCAGACGCAGAAAAGTTCCCGCCCCATTCAATGAATGAGGCGGGAGTTTTCTGCTCCAGCTGTAACTAGATAAAATAACTTGCCAATAGTTGATTTACAAGCTATATTTTCCATTGCTATTTAGTTTTAACTCGACCAGGTATTCCCTATCACTATCCACTATCATCGCAGATACAACAGCCGCATTATCTATGGCATTGAAATACATTCGCCCCATTCCATCACCTAACTTGGGGATAATAGAAAACACATCCCTGTTCAGTTCATCTTGGTATATAAAGAACTTATTTCTCACAGACGAAATATCAATTGCGTTTTCAACTATCAATTGATTTTTCCAGAAATTGTATTTTGTAATACTAATGCCACTCATGGTTGCGAAGGCTGTAGATATTCCAAAAATGTATATATCATCTTCGAATACCATAATTGAAATAGGGCTGGACAAACTAGCATTCTGCAGCAAAATATACCTTTCAGCTTTTTTACAAAGCACCCACGTTGCATAGTTACTCGTGCCATACTCTTCCTGCGATTGGGAATAAACCAAAAATTGACCAATCTCATTATCGAGCAATAAGGTAGCCGTCAACGAAGCATCTTGCGCAATTTTACGTCCCTCTTCCTCCATCACACACAGCGGATACACGCTCCTCTGCACGTGATGGCCCGTTATTACCCATGTGAATATAGGAAAAAGAACTAATACTATTGCACCAGCTTTTTTGAATGCCTTTATTCCCATGTATCCCAAAATGTTTCTTTGACTTGAAGGAAAAGATAATTACCACCACCTAATGTAGGGAGATAAGACGTATCAATAACCCAAGGTGTCCATCTGTATAATGCGTGTGTTGCACGATTTGACGGAGTTATTTTTGCCGGGTATGTCGTACCTTTATATGTAAATGATTTTCCACCATTGACCGTGAGTGTAGCATTCCAATTTGTCTCATTATATAATTCCTTCAAGCGGGATGTCCCCTCGGAAATCTGAATATCAATTCCGGTATATCTTTCAATATCCCCACTATCTGTAGCACCGTATCCCATGCAATAGTAAACGCCCCTCATATTTGCATGAAGATTCTTATTCGTAATAATGGAACTCTCTTTTTGCATGGTACATAAAATTACCTTGGGGTTTACATTATAGTCTTTGGCTACATTATAAATTGTCCTTGATGCCTGAAACCCCTCCCCATAAGTAACGGGCTCACCATCTTCAAGATAGTAAATTGCAATTTCATTTCGTAGGATAGAGCCGCGCTCTTCAAAAAGGTTTTGAATCTCCGCTTGCGTTAAACTCTGCGCTGTAAATTCATTATCCTCCATTAGTTTGCACATATTCTTCCCATTTATAACATAGTTAGTTGAGGTAGCTGTTGCATGAGTGCTAACGTTTTCTTCTTCATTGAGGTTGGAAATCTTTACAGCCGAAGACAGTTCTTGATTATTAAAAAAAGTCCTTTTAATAATCTGATTAGCATTATGCTCATATTCAACCTTATTACCTTCGTTGTCGATCATAGCAGCGAGGTGTCCATCTTCATAATCATAGGAAATTACATACCCATCGGTATGGACTTCTCCTACAACATAGCCATTATCTACAAGAAGAATATTTTTAGGAGTATCCATTTCGTTACAAATCTGCATCACTTGCTGCATCTCTTCCTCAACATTGCGAATGTCCTGAATAGTCGTTGCATTAAACTTAGTCGGCATTTGGTTACTTGCATATGTAGGAATACTAATCGCGGTAAGTGTCAGGACTGTTAGCAAAATTTTCGAAGCTTTCTTTTTCATATCTTGTCCACCTCATTCTTTAGCATATTGTATAGGTCTTTAAACTTATTTTCCATATAGTGATTTTAAAGGCTATGTGCTTTGATATAACCCCATTGAGAATACTGTACCGGGAATATACCGAGAGCAATCAGAAAGAACTGTAGGTCTGGTTTCCTCCTCTCATATAAGTGCATCGGACAATCTCATGTATTATTTTCCCTGTGGTCAATTTTTTGCGTATACATTCAGTTTAAACATATTGACATGACATCTCCCCTTTTATTGATTTGGTTGCAGATGTATTTCTTGATTTTCCCAAACGCGAACTCTGTCAAAAATACATTGCAATAATTAAAACAACTACATTCAAAAAATGTAACAATAAGAATATTGTCGATTCATATCTTCTCTCTTCCGGCGTTGCGTTATCGATGGAAGGTCGTACGAATCGAATAATTTCAAAATATAGAGTGGATTGCCTTATTCACCCCTTATATTTGCAATCCACATAGAACAACTCTAAATGGCAAAAATATGATACAGCGTGTGGGTATTGAATTACTGTCGATTCCGGAACATACTACAAGCCAAAACCGTGTGGTCGCCTATAACAGAAGCTCTCACGAAGGCTCTGTGACCTATTACGGCACGGTTGGCGAGCAGTACCGCGGCATCGTGACCGTTTATGCCAAGGACGCCAACGGCGAAGATTCCCGGGATATTACCACTGGCACCGTTACCGCAAGGAAATGAAACAAAGGACAGGAAAGCGCAGCATCCGCTGCGTTTTCCTCGACAGACTGAGGGCGGCCCTTTTCAGGGTCGCCCTCTTCTGAATTGTTGTGTTATATCAATAGTCAGGCTGACCGGTTTCATACCAGGAGTAGAAACGTACACTAGAACGGTCGGCAGCCACCCATGCATACGCAAGGGTCGTATCGTTGTAGCAAGTTTTGCCCGCCTGTGCAATACGTACATACTTCACGTCGCTAGGAACACTGCCATTGTTCGGGCGAACAATTACAACATGATCCTTGGTGATACCGATAGAGGGAATGCCATCGTTGGCACGACTCTGTGCCTGCTTATAGGTCACAGACCACCACTTGGGGAACTGGTTGTGCGCCAAAGAATTCCACATATTCGTGCACCCGCCGGTAGGCAAAGGAGTGTCACATGCTTCAGCAACATCCTGTGCGAAGATATTGCAATACGTATTGCCGCCAGAGGGCAGATACTTAGAGTTGTTCTCAACATCAAAGCCATCAATGATGTCCGCATATTCTTTACCTGTCATAATAAAACCTCCTTAATCAATTTCGTTTTGTGAATTGACTAGACTGAAAGCAATAATTGGTTAAGCATCCGCTGTCAACACAATCTGTCTTGTCGCTTCAAAATCGTACACATGAATGCTCTCGTAGGGATGGTATCGAATTGTCAGGTAAACAGCCGCCTTGCTGGCTGGGCGGAGTTCTGCTGAAACAATGCTTTCCATCAAACTTTTCTCTGTAGGAAACTGCTCCACAGGCAGATAACGAGGCAGTGTGGCCGGGTTTGCCAGCAAATCGTCCCAACTCTTTCCGCCGTCATTTGTCCTCATCAGGACGCAGGCGTTCTCTTCGCTGCTTCCCAGAAGGATTCCCTCCTGCTCACTAAAGAAAAACAGTCCAGAAACTGTGCACACAAGCGGACGGCCGACCTTGTCCCAGTTTTTTCCGCCGTTCGTGGTGTGGAAAAGCTGGCCCTCAGAAGCTGCCCAGCCATCAGACTCGCTGCTGAAATGATATGCGCTGGTGTTTAGGGGTACGGAATCCATCTTAGGCACAGCAGCATCGTCCTTCAGCACACCTGCTGCCTCCAGAACATTCCCGTAAGCCCAATGGCTCTCTGCCAAATCTGAAAAGGGATTTTCGACAGTCAGCAGCTCCGTCACAGATTCATCCCGTCCGAGCATCCGGTTGATGGCCGTGACTGCTTCGGCACGGGTGATCTCGCGTTCCGGGTGGAACAGCCCATCGGCACCGCCCTGTAACCAGCCCAAAATCTTCGTGCTGTATATGTACGTTTCGGCCCAGTACCCGGCAGGAACATCCGCAAACACAAATTCTTCCCCATACTGCCCCACAGGTGCCGCAAACTGACAGCGGTGCAGCAGAACGGTGAACGCGGCCCTGCTGATCGGCGCATCCGGGCGGAAGGTTCCGTCCGCATAGCCGGTGAGAATACCGTAGCTGGCAAGATATGCAACCGCCTGGGCGCAGTCTTTTCCTGCTGTGTCTGAGAACGGGACTCGGTAACTGTCGGCCTTATTGCCAGCGTCCAGCAGGGTGTATAGCATCTGTGCCAATTCGCCGCGTGTCAAAGGAGCATTAGGACGCGCAAACCCACCATTCACTGGCAGGTATGCCAGATGCCTCACTGTTTGGAGCTTCGGCCATCCATCCGGCTGAGCCGGGGCCAAGCCTTTCCGCAGATTCTCCATGGAAAAGGCGGAGGATACCCGTCGAAAGGCATCCAGAAAATCTCCGCCGGTAGGAGCGCCTCCTCCTGGGGTCTTCCATAGAAATACCTGGTTCTTTCCCATGGCGATGATCTGGTACGCCATATCATCGTAGTGTCCGGAGAAGAAATCAGACCGTGGGGAAACCACTACAATGGAGCCGATCTCTCCCCCGTATTTTTCACGGGAGGGAGCGTGATAGAAGTTCACGCCGGTATCGGTTTCCTCGGCGATGACTTCGCCTTGACAAATGCCGGGAACCGTGATGGAAAATCCAAGCTGGCTGCTTTGATACTGGAATACTGCAGGGGCGGCTGCTTGGGCCGGGATACTCAGCAGCAGGCATACTGCCAGTAAAATAGAAATCCGTTTCATTTACAGCAATTCCTCCTTTGAGAACTGTAGCACATGGTGACCTTGTTCCCGCGGAATTACCCCAAGCTGTGTGTTTACCCTCCGATTCGTTTTGTGACTTGCAAGTCTATTATATAGAGGGTAATTCCGACAGGAAAATGTAAACTCAGCTTTCAAAAATTTTCTTTTCACATCAGAAGATACATTTCTTGATCTGCCCAAATAGGGACATTATCAAAATGCATTGTAATAATTAAAACAACTACGTTCAAAAAATGTAACAACAGAATATTGTTCAAAGCTGTTTATCCTGCTCCAGAAATTGCTTTGGAGAGATTACAATTTTATACGTATTTTTTCTTTATTTCATAAAGTAGCCGAATCTTTCAGACGCAGAAAAACTCCCGCTCCATTCAATGAATGGGGCGGGAGTTTTCTGCTGCAGCTATAACTGGATAATACAACTTGCCAGTAGTTGACTGATTTATAAGCTATATGTTTCTGTCAATTGGTAATATTAACAGCACCAGTAACTTTGACATTATCTACCGATCTGGCATACAGTGAATATACCGAAGCTGCTGTGGCGTCCAAGCCTCCCTCTCTACCAGAGGTGAGCATGACATATGCACCATTGCCAGTGCTGTGTGCATAAAGCCTAAATTCTAATCTCGCATAAGCCGGGGACCAGGTTCCCTGAAAACTCACCCTCGATTTCGCTGGCATCTCGAAATCATCTGTGATTTTATAGAACTTACCGTCCCCCGGGATGTTAATTTCCTCATACACGATTGCGCGAGGCATAACAGTTTCTTGCTCTTCATTTCTCGCAGTATCAGTCTCTGCCGCAAATGCGGGAACCGCCATAGCGGCACACATCGCCACGGAAAACAGCACTGCAATCATTTTTTGCATTTTCTTCATAAAAACGCTCCTTTTCAGTCTAAAGTGTAGTTGTTTACTGTAATTAGTTCATTGTATATACAGTCTCCACATAGTAGCTTTTAAACGGTATATACCCTCATTGGGTCTCCATCGAAAAAACAGCCGTTTGAGTAGCGTACCTTGATGCTGTGTCTATTGGATTGTAGCAGCACGTAACAAGGAAATAAGTGCCGTCATCCGTGACCGCCGTAAAATACAGTTCAAGCAAATAGCCGTTTTCTTTTTCCATCGAAACTGCGTAAGTATACTGCGAATCTTCAGGAAGGATGAGTTCAGTGTAAGCGGAACACTTGTTTTTCTTTAAGGCAAATTCCACTAATTTATCAATGCCAGGCTTTTCCGCAACATGTCCCACTTCAAAGAAATTTTCCGCATCACTATGATTTTGCCAACTATAAAAGCCAGAGTCATAATGGTGCTCCGTCCAAATTGCAGTATCAATAGCAATATCGAAATTATCCGCTTGGAATTTTGAAATATTTGCTTGATTCTCTTCTATAGATGGAGTTTCAATCACGTTATTAATCTGCTCGTCATTATGGTTGCTTTTTACTCCCAACCAGATTATTGCCAAAAGCAACCCAACCAATAGAGCTACTATTATTTTTGTTCGTTTCATTCCTGAAGTGTATTCATTTTGTAGGTGCTGACCTTCCCAGTGTTAAAGCCAGCGTCTACAAAGGTTGTAGCACTAATGGAATGATAGGTCCATTTGTTGTTGGCATATGTGCTATACCCAGAAATAGTCACCAAGTAAGGCTTTGTGGCGCCAGCGGTACCAGCATCAGAGTTGAACCACACTCTAGTATAAGAAGAGATGGAGGTTGTAGCAGTTCCAGAGCCATTATACAGACTGGAAGATTTAGCCATTTTGTAGCCAGCTCCATAGGTGTCATTAAACACAATCAGTCCATCATCATCTTCACTCGGATAGTTATACGCGTAATCATAGAGAGAGCAGGTAAACGGATAATCCATCCAAGATCCGGCAGGCGCCATCCAACCAGTGGACAACGTGCCACTGCTAGTCCAAATTTTCACCTGATAAAAAGTGGAGTCTTCAATGACTTTTGTTGTACCAGTGAAAATGATTGCTTCGCCGTTATGAACCGTCTTGAGGACGGTACTCCCTGTAGCAGAGGTATATACATAACCCGTGGTAGAGCCCGCCATCCAAGTATGGAAGAGTTCGACTCTGTTATTCTGGCTTGCAGTAACGGCTGTAGTATTTTGAGAAAGAACTGCGGCATCGTTCTCCGCTTTAGCCAATTCAGCCGCAGATGCTTCTGAATAATCCTCATCGCACACATACAAATTATAGAGAGTATATGCAGCGTCTTTGGTCTTATTTGTATAAGTCAACATATCATCAATGCTACGTACAGTAGTCGGCCAAAAATCAAACACCTGGAAATTGCCGTCAGGGGTGATGATATAAGAGGCAAAGGCGTAATCTTTAAAATTCACTTTATCTGAAGCAGGGAAATCTTTTGCAACATAATCTTCATTATCATAACCAATAATTAGAATAAGGTGCTGTTCTTTGGACAAACCAGCAAGTTTATCTCTTTCCAAAAAACTACTGGCATTGGAATCCACAACGATAGCTGCGAATGGGTCAGCTTCAGCTGCAGCAATCAAAGAATCGGTATCACTTACTACATCAACATTGTCAAAATTTGTATTACTGGTTAAGTCGATTTGGGTATCTGCTGTATCAGTTGAGAAGTAAATAACTCTTTCTACATCGAAGTTTTTAGCAGCATCACGAGGTGCATTATATGCGTCAATTCCATTAACTGTATATGCAACTGAATCTTTAGAAATAAAGTCCATATTGGACGCATTCGTGATGGTAGTCATCGTGCATACGGCCACGACACATACAAATACCTTTTTGAACAATTTCATGTGTTATCCTCCTTGCGAGCAATTCTTTGTGTATACATTCAGTTTAAACCCATCGACATGGCATCTCCCCTTTATTGATTTAGTTGCAGATGTATTTTTTGATTTTCCCAAATGCGAACTCTGTCAAAAATACATTGCAATAATTAAAACAACTACGTTCAAAAAATATAACAATAAGAATACCGTTACATTTTTTGAATGTAAGTGTTTATATATAAAAGATCTTTCATAAACAGGCTGAAGCTATAAAACCCAGAGTCATAGAGTTCATCATGAGAGACTGCATTTTGCATATAGAGGTAAATTGAAAAGCCCCATGAACTAAAGATTATTGGTTTACAATTTCGGATTCCGCATCTCCTTTAAGATCGTGATTAGCAGTGTCGCGATAATAAAAATTAAGGAGATGTTTATGATGTAGCTTATGCAATGGGTTGATATAGAACCCAACAACAAATTATTCGCCTTTCTGCTAATCACGAAAAATGTCAGCACAAATAAGCAATACTCGTGTTGACATCCGCATGTGCATTATACAGACTGGAGGAAAAATTTATGGATACAAAAGTTTTGATGACACAGCAGTGGCTCAATGAAACCTATGCCGGAACCAGCGGATACTCCGCAGTTGATGAAGATGGTATTACTGGCATGGGAACTATTCGTGCTCTGATCTGGGCATTGCAGACGGAACTGGGCATTTCTGCGGATGGTGTGTTTGGCGATGGCACTGCCAAGGCATTCACAGCCCTGAGTACCGAAAGCGATTCCAGCATTACAACCATCAATCATCAGATTCATATTCTGCAGGGTGCATTGTATTGCAAGGGGCAGGGTCTAGATCCCATCTATCTTAATGGTGTCTATACCGACACCACGAAAGAAGCGGTAAGAAAATTTCAGGAATATGCCGGCCTGAGCACTACCGATCAGACTGGCATCGCAAATGCAGAAGTAATGAAAGCTCTGCTCAACACAGACGCATATACGCTGCTACGTTCTGGTGATTCTAAGATTAGAGAGATTCAGCAGGCTCTGAACAATAAGTATCATTCCTACATTGGGCTGATTCCCTGTGATGGACTGTTTACCAAAAAGACTATGCGGGCACTGATTTCCGGGCTACAGGTGGAACAGAAAAAAGAATATTCCAACAATGTTGTAGACGGTGTTTGGGGTTCCACCACTATGAATCGTTGCCCGACTCTGCAGCGATATGGAACAATCACCAACAAGCAGTATGTCTATATTCTGCAGTACGCGCTGTATGCAAACGGTTTTGATCCGAACGGTTTTGATGGTGGCTTCGGCAATGGTGTCCAGACCGCAGTTAAGGCATTTCAGAAATTCTCTGCTTTGGCCTTGGATGGTATCGTTGGCAAGCGTACCTGGGCATCTCTGCTGGTAAGCTATGGTGACCAAAGCCGCATTGGCACAGCTTGCGATTTCAGCGTTCCCCTTACCGCAGCAAAAGCGCAAGCCTTGGTTGAGAACGGCAGAACAATTGTTGGTCGGTATATTAGCGGAACCACCAAGAAACTGACTCGTGATGAAATGAAGGTCATCTACAACGCAGGCCTGAAAGTGTTCCCGATTTATCAAATCACGAATAACTATAGAAATTACTTTTCGGCAGGCCGTGGTCGCCGAGACGCCTACTATGCGATTGAGGCATTGAGAAGCCTTTACTTCCCGGATGGAACTACAGTATACTTTGCTGTGGACTTTGATGCGACCGTGGATGACGTCAACGGTTATGTCATTCCTTATTTCAAGGCCATCAAAGAAGAATTTGATAAATTTGGGTCCGATAAGTATAAGGTTGGCATTTATGGCCCCAGATATGTCTGCACTCTGGTTAAGGAAGCTGGTTACTCTGTAAGCAGTTTTGTGTGTGATATGTCTGCTGGCTTTGCCTGTAACATTGGTTTCCCTCTGCCCAAAGATTGGGCTTTCGATCAGATTTCCACCCTGACTCTCGGTACTGGAGACGCAGCCATCGAAATCGACAACAATATTGCTTCCGGCAGAAACAATGGCATCCTGATTGACCCGGAACAGGCTGCGGAACAAATCGAAAGCGAAAAATACATCAAACGGACAAATATCGTGTCCAAAATCTGCGATTGCCACAAGCTGCCGAACGGATACGAAATTTGGAATGATTCGTTCACTTTTGGGACTAAGTATCTGCTTCTGAGTAACGGCGTTATGGACGTCTATATGACTGCTTCTCTGACTCATGGCAACAGTGATAATGTCGTCAACACCGTAACGATCACAAACGGCAATTTTGATGATGCCACCATTACCACACAGCTTGGACAAATGTTGGCAAGTGTTAATCTTACGTTAGACGATGCTGAACTGCCCAATCTGGAACTTCTGGCAGCGGAGATTCAGAACGGCAAAATGGAGCTTGCGCTAAGTGTCAATCCCGCTGATTCTTCTGTAACTCTGGCGATTACCTCTGTGGTTTATGATACGCAGGCTTATGTGCCGTCCAGTGTGGAAGTTGCTGTCACAGTCGAATACGTATTCCACACAAATCTGTCCACGCCGACCCCCGCATACGAACCATACTATGAAAAGCTTCAAGAAAAAGTTAATGAGTATATTAAACTGCCAGCAAAGAAAGTTCCTGACACATTTCTGTTTTTCTTTATTCTGGTTGTTGCAACTGCAATTGCAGTCGGAACAGCATCTATATGGGGATCTGCGCTTATGTCGTTGCTTGCCTGTATGTTCTAATTAAAGGAGATTTTTCATGCACTATTGCACTTCATTCAAGGAACAAGACAAAATCGAACATTTCAGATGTTGCTTGCGGCTTCGAAAAGAATTCAGACGTATTTATTTTGCGGTCATATGGATCTTCCTCCTTCTGGTTACAATAGCGTTTTTCTTTTTAAGTCCAACTACAAAATCGCTTTCAACAGAAAGAGCCATTTTTAATAAAGTAATTGTTCTGATTATCGTCTGTTTTGGGTCTTATCGATTCGTGCCTTTTTACGTAAGGTTCAACAGACGGAACTGGTATAAAAAAATTCTGCCTGAAGGATGCGCATCGCTTTATGTGCAGATCTCTGCGTCCCATCTGGAATTTTGCAGAGCAGCAGGCAAAAATATAACATTTATCTATAAGCCACAGATAAAAAAGGGGGAACGAAATCTGCCTAAAAAAAATCAGACAATTGGGGAAATCATCGAAGCAAAAAATGGCATATATTTTGTGGGTTCGGACGTCGAACTTGTTGACGTAGGTCCCATCCTCTTTGTTGATCAGAGTTTCGTTCCCGCAGAGGATTACAGCAAGCTCAGAGAGATGCTGAAAAGTGTTTTTCTTGAGAAGTATTATGATTATAGTGCAGAATGAAAGAATCATCCCTGTCGGGAGGGGTGAAGCAGCCTCCCGAAAAACACGAGTTCACCGTGCTCCGACCCTGCCAATGCAGGTCAGTAAAATAAAAACGGCTACGTTTTACGCTTACTACGCGATGGCTGCGGTGAGTAAGAAATACAGAAATAGCGGGATGGAATTATCCACCCCGCTATTTCATATTTTGCAACTTCTCTACCGTATACATCTCGTAACCGTCAAAGCTAACGGCGTATAAAAGGCCGCCATCTCAAGGAGCCGTTCGCTCACTGAGATGGCGGTCATCTATTTTTGCGGCATATAGCATTCTTCCGGGCTCTCGCGGGAAGCAGCTTTTCGGCCCATGCCTCATCTGTTTCGCTTAGACCCGGCGCATTTTGCAGGAGCCAGAGCAGATAGCGGTACGGATCTAAACCGTTCTCCTTCGCCGTTTCAATCAGACTGTAGATCACACTGCTGGCCTGAGCACCACCAGGGGTATTGGCGAAGAGCCAGTTTTTGCGGCCCATCACAAAGGGCTTAATACTGCGCTCGGCACGGTTGTTGCTCAGTTCCAGACGGCCATCCTCCAGATACCTTGTCAGGTACGGCCACTGCTCCAGCAGGTAGTGAATGGCCCTGCCCATCGCGGATTTCGGCGCTGTTTTCACCTGCATCTCATTTGCCCATGACAATAATGCGTCTAAAACAGGTTTTTCCTGTTCCAGCCGCTTCTCATACCGTTCTTCCGGCGTCAGTTCCGCAAAAGCTTCCTCCAGCTTGAATAGCCGGGAGCAATAGCATTCGCCAATCGCTGCCGGAGAGTCCTTCTGCTTTTCCTTTGGCAGCGTTTGCAGCGCCTCATCAAATTTTCGCCGTGCGTGTGCCCAGCACCCAACCACACGGATATTCTCCGGCAGCTTGTGGTAGCCCTGGTATCCATCCGTGTGCAGCCAGCCGGAAAAGCCCTTCAGAAAGTTCTCTGCATGCTCCGCTTTCCGTGTGGACTGGTACTCATACAGGACAATGGCCTGCTCCGCACAGCCGCTGGTCCGGTACAGCCACATATAGGACTTGCTGGCGGAGGAACGCCCCGGTTCCTTCAGCACCTGCAAGGTCGTTTCGTCGGCGTGCAGCACCGACTCCTTACGAAGCTGCTCGCACAGCGTATCGTAGACTGGCCGCAGCCACTTCTCCGAAGTGTTCAGCAGCCAGTTGGCCATGGTCTGCCGGGACAGCTTCAGGCCTTGGCGCTCAAATTCCTGCTGCAACCGGTACAGTGGGGAGTACATGACAAATTTCTGTGTCATGATGTGAGCCACTGCCTCCGCGGAGGCAAAACTGCCGGGCAACAGCGCAGGTTCCTTCGCCGCCTTCACAATGTTGGCTTCACCGGTCTCTTGCTCACAGTTCTTGCAGGCGTAAGTGTAGTACACGTCCTCACGCACCCAGAACTCTGCCGGCTTCATCATTAAGCTGCGGCGGACTTCCTTGCCGATCTCTACCATCTCGCTGCCGCAGGCAGAGCAGATCCGTTCGTTCTCCGGCAGACGGTGCTCCACCACCTCGGCAGGCGTCCCTTTAGGAACAACATCCAGTACATTGCCAGACTGCCGTTTCCGTTCATAGGCCTTCACGGTGACGGGAGCTTTCCCGGCAGAATTCATGCCGAAGATGTAGGCCTCCGCCTCGTTCATAGTCAGGCTCAGCTGGTCCATGACCAGCTGCTCCGCCTGCTCTGAGGAGCGGCCAAACAGCTTCTTCTTGGACAGCTTCAGCTGCTCCAGCAGCCACTCGTTCTGCAATGTAAGGCTGGTTATGACTTGGGCCTGCTCCTGTTCAAGGGTGGCAAGCTTTGCTTCCAGTCTTGCATGTTCCGCCTCAAGCTTGATGCGCTCTGCTTCAAGCCTCACTCGCGTTGATTCCATCTGCGCTTTTTCCTGTCGGAGCTGTTCATATTCCGCACGGGAAATGGTCACCATTTCGTCCGTGTTGTTTGTCTGATTTTCTCTGTTTTCCATGAGAAAATTATACTACAAAACAGCGAGAAAAGCCAGTGTTTTCAATGGGTTTCAGGCAATTTTCCCGTTCAGACCGCAGTCAATCCTGTCACCGGCCGGTGGGCCTTTGGCTGCTCAATTTGCAGTCCCTCCATGAGCCAGCGGTACTGCTGCGGCGTTAGCGTCTTTACCTCGGATTCCGAGCGCGGCCACTGATATGCCCCTTGTTCCAGGCGTTTATACAGCAGGATGAAGCCGTCCTTTTCCCAGTACAGCCCCTTGATGCGGTCTCTCCGCCGTCCGCAGAACAGAAATAATGTGTTGGTGAAGGGGTCTAACGCAAACTGCTGCTGGACCAGCCGCGCCAGACCATCTATGCCCTTGCGCAGATCCGTGTAGCCGCAGGCGATGTAGACCTTGTCCGCTCCGGCGAAATCGTTCAGCATAGGCGCAGAAGCTCCACCAGTTTTTTCATCTGTTCTGTGTCACAGCTGGGATATATGTCCAGACTGGCATTGCCGATGCGCAGCGTAGCGGAACGTTCCGTTGTGTTGCAGCACACCTGTTTCGGTACTGGTAATTCTGCAAATGCAACCGCAGGCGTTTCAGACAGTGCCTTCGCTGTACTGGCAACAGACAATAGCTCACGTTCCCAGCGATAGTATGTAGTTGGTGTGGTTCCTCTCTCTCTGCACCACTGCCTGACTGACAATCCGCTGCTTCTGCAATCCCGAATGGCTCCCGCCCATTCCTGCAGCCGTGCCTGGTGCTTCAACTCTATGGATGTCATGGCGTATCCCCCCTGACGTTAATAGTGGTGGAACGTTGCGCAACGTCCCACCACTATTATCCCATAGGAGTCTATACGCCGTTAGCTTTGACGGTTACTACATCTCAATCTGATAGAGTTGCATAGCAAACATAAACATATCGATATCTTTACCGCTAAAATCCGCACGAGCCAGTCCAACTATTATTAACATCAAAACTGTCAGCGTTTGGTGCAGATGGATAGTGGAATAAATGGCCAATATCATTTAGTTTGGTTGATCCTATCATTTACAAATTAGCCGAATTCCGCTCTTTATATTTTGACACTCCGGTCCAAACAATGCAAACGAAAGGATATGATTTTATGCCAGATTTGTCTACGGTTGTTAATATGTTTTTTGGTGCAGACAATAACAAAGTTCTGTATGCTCTGATTATTCTTGTAACTTTAGACTACATAACAGGCGTCTGTGTCGCAATTAAGGACAAAAAACTGTCAAGTTCAATCGGGGCAAAGGGAATCATAAATAAAGTAGTGATTTTCATTATGGTTTCACTTAGTCATGTAGTTGATTCGTACCTCCTCTCTTCCGGCGTTGCGTTAGAACGGATCACTATTTTATTTTACTGTGCCAACGAAGCAATTAGTATTTTAGAGAATGCCGGGAAAATAGGTGTCCCATTACCCGAAAAGCTGCTGGCTCATTTAAATTCCTTCAAAGAAAAAAATTCATAAATCCTCTGTTAGGTAAGTTTCTGCCGTATTTTATTTTCGGCACGTTTTTTGATTTGATTAACGTTCTGACGGCTGACTTGAAGGTATTTTGCTATGTCACTTACCGAATAACCATAAGTGTATACAGCCATCAAAATAAATATCTCTCGTTCGGATAAACCGGAAGGCGGAAAATATCCGGATATAGACTCTTCAAGTTCAACTGCAGTCTGAACAAGCACTAGATTTGACTGTGATGGCGTGAGGTCTTCAAAATACACTTCAGGTACTTTTCGGTCCCGTTCTTTTTGTAACCTTTTAATATAATAATGATACGTGGATCGAATCAGGAAATTGACGATGGCTCCGTCACTCGTGTTGTTTAGTTTTTCTATATCAATATGGTGAATTAACTCAATAAAATCCGCAGTTAAGTCCTGTTCGGCGTCTTCGTAGTTGAGTTTTCTAGCATATTTTTTTAATATTCCAGAAAATTTTGAGACGAGAAACATCATATCTGAATCACAGCCTTGTTGAGCATGGATAATGGAATCTATGAGCATACATACGCTCCTTTACTCGTTTCGAGTAAAAGAGCGCATAGAGGTCAAAAGTGTAAACTCAACAATAAATGGCTGTCAAATTTCCTATACAATAAACACTTAGGACGTAAAAATGCAACCAATGATACTATCAAGAAGCAAGAAAAAAGCGAGGACCTATGTCCTCGCTTTTCTCGAATTTACTTCGCTTGATTTGTTGAATGTTTCCAGTCTTCCATGGCTTGGCGTGCTTTCCGCTTGGCTCGTACCAATGCCATACGGACATTATCCGAAGACATTCCTAAATCATTAGCAATTTCTTTTCCACTTTTATTCAATAGATATTTAGCACTAAGCAGGTATTGCGTTTTAGAATCAAGTGAGTTCCAAACTTGGTCAAGGCAAAATAAATTTTCCCGTTTAATAATGTCATCTTCCAGCGAATCGTAATTGTCAACGATAACGTCCTGTTCAAAATCGAAGTCTAATTCTTTCTTTTTGTCTCGACAATAATTATAAGCCGTATTCTTTGCAGCGGTAATGATATAATTAACAAGCCCTCGGCGATCAAGTTTACGAAGAAAGCCTACTTTGTCGATGAGCTTTTCAATCACTGTGTGCAGAACATCTTCTGCATCGGTGGACGACTGTACGATTCGGACAATTTCAGAATATAGAAGTGATTGATACTGTATGTAGAGCCATGCCATGAATTCTCTATCTCCATCATCTTCTATTGCCAATATGATATATGGGATAATTTCTATCACCCCTCTTTAGAAGCTTTCTTCGCTTGCTCTTGTATTGTGGAACTCAATTGGATATCACCTAACAAAACTAGCAGTGCACGTCGGCGATTATCAGGCAGTTTTTGTAATATCGATATAACATCTTGAATCGTAACATTGTCAATAAATGAATCGGTGAAAACGGATGGAGACATGTCAAACGGCACACGCCCCAGAAGATAATCTGTAGTCACATTGAAATAATCCGCATACTGAATCAACATATCGAAGCTTGGTTGATTGCGTCCTGTTTCATAACTAGAAATCGTGCTCCCAGATTGGTGAAAAAGAGCAGCGAAATCTTCTTGAGATAAGCCTGTATCTCTGCGAAGTTCAGTGAAGAGGTCCTTAAACTGAGCCATATGGTACGCCCCTATTTTTTCATTTTGCTAATTATATTATTTCCAAAGGGCATAGGCATTATATTCTATAATTCATATAGACTTTTTGATTTTTACCCGTCAAATAGTATTAAACATGTCGAATCAATTTGCTATAATAGTGGCAATTGGAGCAAAGCTAAAAAAACTTCTTTTGTGTGTTACAAATTGACAGGTTATGTGTTTATTGTATAAGGGTAATTATTATGTGGCATGGCTTTGTGTAAGATTCGCAACATTGACTATTCCGCAATACAAATATCGAAAGCTTCTGCTGATCGGGCAGGTCTACCGGATGCGCAGTTTATCCCGCTGAAATTTTTTGGGGTATAATTGCCACGTAGCAAATACAGTCATCGACATGTCCCTTTTTCGAAGGGTATATTATATTTAAAACATCTGGATCAATTCTTGAATTTTCTTGATTAACCGTTCACTAGAAAAGTATGTTCATTCATTCTCTCTAGTGATTACTGGCATAGCTAATGGAGAGGATTAGATATATGCTTATCTTTGCTACTATGATAAATGACGTTGATGATCGTGCATTTATGCAAGAAGTATATCAGCAGAACGAGCGTCTGATGTATGCAATCGCATTAAAATATGCTTCCAACACACAGGATTGTGAAGATATTGTTCATGATACGGTCGAAAGGCTTTGCAAAAACATTATCAAAATAAAAGGTCTTCCGAATTCTGCACTTCGTGCATATGTGGTTTACGCGGTCAGAAATACGGCTATAAATTTTAGAAAACACCAAGCAACGATAAACCGCCATATTCAACAATTATCGGATGATGTTTTAAGCAGTGAATACGATCAGCCTGAATCAATAATTGAGAGAATAGAAGACCTCAAAGAAAAAAGAACCAGTCTGACTAAAGTGTGGATGCAGCTTACTGATGCCGAACAAGAATTGCTGTATAGAAAATATGTTCTAGAACAAACAACAGAAGAACTCGCAGGAATTTTCCAGTGCAGCAGAGACAGTATCCGGATGCGTCTTTCACGCGTAAGGCGAAAATCTCTAAGGTTAATGAAAGGGGATGGCACAAATGACGAGACACGAACGACTGTTGGAAAACTATGAAGATGCATATTTTGCGCTGCTGATGGAAGATGTTGCACAAGTGGAAGGCGCTCGGTTAGACCAACTCAACATGGAATTGCAGAATGATCCTCACACTGCAGTTCCTGAAGAACTCACAAAAAGGTGTTTGAGAACAATAAATGCGCATTTTTCAAATATGCGCAGAAACAGCAGCCTTAGAATTGTAAAAAAGGCAATTAACCTGGCAGCAATATTGATCGCAATTTCAACTCTACTTTTTACGTCAGCATTTGCAATTTCCGATGAATTTAGAACAGCCACTCTTAATTTGGTGATCGCCGCAAATGAGAAGTACACACAATTGAAAATGAAGCAAGAGGATACCCCTCAAGAATCCGGCAACACTGTGGTTGCAGACGATAGTGAATTTTTTAAAAATATACGTTTGGCGTGGCTTCCTGAAGGATACGAATATTTATCAGGAGAATACGATTATCAGGCCATCTTTGCAAACGATGCAAATGAATGGATAACCATTAACCGGTTTGATGGGGCTTCTACTTACAATGTAGATACGGAGGGAGCCGAAATAGTAGAGGAAATCATGATAAATGGGAACTCTGGGTTGCGCATTGTAAAAAACGGCCAGACACATATTGCCCTCGCAAATACTGACAAGAATATCTTTATTGACATTTCTTCGTCAGAACACGTACCAGGTGAAATCGTTGAAAAAATAGCCCAAAATATTTTTGTGATTGATTAGGTTGCAAATAACGATTTTCTGTGTTCCTTACAGTAGAAGCCTCTATCAGGGGCAAAACACAAGGAGGAAAACAAAAATGATTTGCAAGCAAAAAAACCTGGTGAAAGTTCTGCTTCTAGCAGTTGTAGTGTCCCTTTTTACTATGACAACAGCTTTTGCACAGGAATATCCCACACAAAATACCAATGCTCGGTATATTGGTATTTCTACATTGAATGCTGACCTATCAATTGACGATAATGGTAAGTCCAGTTGTTCAGGAAGTGTGATCTTGAATAATAGTGGTTATAGTGCAGATCTCACCATGGAACTTATTCAGGTCGATACCGGAAAGGTGATGAAGACATG
>ENA-ORTG01001858-ORTG01001858.1-human-gut-metagenome-genome-assembly--contig:-NODE-1858-length-18314-cov-39.974916_pt1 | contig 18314 bp, 25 predicted proteins | sample MGYA00241906_ERZ509176 | MGnify/ENA primary metagenome ERZ509176 (study PRJEB26280, sample SAMEA2338811) | human gut metagenome | biome: human gut; feature: human-associated habitat; material: faeces...
CATTTGCTTTATTATTTCCGCTATTACTTATACCTATAATAAGGCCAAAGATAGAACTGTTGATGCTACTATTAATGAAGATATTCAAGATGCTTATGTATGCTTGGGTGATGTTTATATTAATAAGTATTCTATTCAGTCTATTTATTTAGATGATAATGGCCACATGGTTAATATCAAAACAGATACTTGTCAATATGATTATCGTTTTACAAGTGAAGGTTCTTATCATAGTTATCTTGATTATCTTGAAAAGAACTTAAATATCAATACACTAACTCATAATGATTGGTGATATTATTTTACATTAAATAAGTACAACAATGATTGCTAAACTTATTCTTTCTGTTAAAGAAGTAAACGGTATTGCACAAATCGTTTATTGTGTTAAAGAACGTCGTAGAATTTGTCGTAACAAGTTTGCTCAAACTGTTGCTGAATTCAAAGCTAATTATCGAAATGGTAATAAATAAAGTGGTAATGTTGTAATCCGCTCCACTCCGGCCTGCGGCCGTCGCTACGCTCGCCGGTGGGGGAGTGGGTTGGACGCCCACTTGTCGCGCTAATCTTAATATTACTATGGATACTGATTGTCATTCTAATCTTGAAACTCTTAATGATATTTTATTTCTTCCTAAATCAATAGAATATGCTGGAGAAACTTTTATGTTTAGTGCTTGGATTACTTTCAAAGGTAATTTCTGTATTGGATATAAACATATAAGTACTCGTGATGCTATTATATCTATTTTGATAGGAGAAAATGTATCATACGGAAGTTATATGACTGTTATTAAAGTCAATGGAATAGATAAAGAAATTGAAACTATTATAGCTGAATATATAACTCCTAAAGAAGCATTTAATAAATTGCATGAAATTGTAGTTACTAATGACTATAATTGTAAATGGTAAAGTGTTATTGTTATGGAATATAAAAGTAAAGTATTTGAAGTAACGGCTATATTAAATTTTGATAAGAAAAATACTATCAAAATTGATGTTGAAGCTAATAGTGATAATGAAGCACTTAAAGACGTTAAAAAGTTTATTCGTCATAAGTATAATCCTTATCATATTGAAATAACAAATTGTAAATTTAAGAAGTTTAAGTTTTGGCTATAGAAGCTCGTTTTATAAGAATTGATAATAATGCTATGACTGATGAATTTCAAATGAATACTAATCAGTTTCATACAGGAGATATAATTGATTTGACTTGTTGGATTGTAGAAGACTACTATAATGAACAAGCAAAAGATTATGAAAAGATTCGTAAAGCACATAGTAATTTTTATGGTTTGTTTACTGTTGTAGGTATTCGACATGAAGTTACTGTCGAAGAAATCATATCTACTTACTTTGAATATAATGCCATTAATATTTTAATTAAACCATGTTGAGATGCACTTAACAATCATATCAGACACAAAAGGAACTATTCTTTCGCTTCCTATTGATAGGGATATTAACATTCAAGAATCTGATTGGATTAGTATTGGTGAATGTAAATATTGCGTAAGACGAAAAGAATATGACATCGAACCTATTCACGATGTTAATTGCAGACAAGCATTCGTAAAACGTATTACAGTATATGTTTTCTAAACAATGACTGCTGAACAAGAGAAAACTTTCAAAGAAAAGGGCATATATAATGATATTATTCTGATGACAAATCTGACGATGATATATTGTTATATTATGTTCTTTTCTTTGGAAGATACTATTACTCTTCTTGGTAAACTTTACCGACATTCAACAAAGTATTATTACAATATTATTCGAGAAGTTCTTGATAAGATTAATTGTGATAATATTAATTGTTTCAAAACAAGTCAGACCGATGCTGCTCAAATGGTGTTGGATATTAGTAAAGAAATAGAAGATAGACTTGCTTTTGATGATAAACAGTTGTATATTCTATTTGTTATTAATCAAAAGGCTTACGATAATATTCATAGGTTTGAACCCGAAGTTACAAGTATATTTAAGAAACAAATTGAATACATTTATCGTAAACTAATTGATTATTGTCCTGTAACATTGGAAAAAGACAAAATGGCTATTGCAACTATTGTCATTAATCAAGTTATTAATAAAGTTAAAGCTCGTGAGGAATCTAATGGTTCACTCACTATTATATATGATGATGCAAAATAAATTTCAAGATTTGTTTGGTCATACCATATATAATTATTATATTTGAATCATAAATAATAAACAAACAAACACAAGAACTATGCCTTACATTATCACTCGTGCTAACGAAAATAATAAAGTTGGTAAAATGGGAAAAGGTCGTAAAATCAGTCATGTTCAAACTATCGTAGTCGATGGTGATGAACGTAACAAATGTCGGCCGGTATATCGTGTAACGCTTATTCACAAAAATAATAAGTAACAAATTAATACAACAAGTTGTAAATACATTATCATAATAAAATATATAATGAGTAGAAATCCTCGATAGGCAATCCAGTATTAAACTACTATTTTTACAACTTGTTTTCTTGAACTATGGTGTAATGGTAACACATGAGATTTTGGTTCTCAAATTTCAGGTTCGAATCCTGATAGTTCAACTATTATAGATAATCATGGCAGAGATATAAATGCACCCAATGAATTGGTTGGTGATGCAGTAAGTCGAGGCTTAACTGTATTTTAGGCTGGTGCAAGTCCAGCTGGTTATCTATAATTACGCCGTGTTAGCTTTAATGGTAGAGCAGCTGACTTGTAATCAGCAGGTTGTAGGTTCGAATCCTACACACGGCTCACATTGGGATTGTTGTGTTCCAAATGTTGATGTTTTGAAATGGACATCTCGGAGTACTTCTGTTGTGATAATAGTGGTACTCTTTTTCATGTAAATTCTAATCTAATATATAATATTATGACTTTAATCACTCTACCTTCTGGAACTGTTTTAGCTAATGATTTTGCTCTTCCGATTATTGTTGTTAGTAAAGTTCTTATGGCTAATGACAACAATCCTCATGCTAAATTGTATCCGTATTATTTTACAATTATGTATGCTAATGGAGTTTCAATTCCTATCATAGCTAAAACATTAGCAGAAGCTGAACTTGATAGACAAATAGTTGTTAAAGCTATCACTCCTACAAAAGATTCAAACGTGAATTAACTATCTGTTGAGATTAAAAGCCGAATTAAAATTCATCGAAAGACTAAAAAAATTAATCTAACAAAAGGTAAAACTATGGAACAGACACAAAACACTTGTAAGGTAGCAATTAAGTTTAGATTTACAGTTGGTTCTGGTGCTGGAAATAATTATTCCAGTTGGGGCACACTTAAAATCGTAACTGAAATCAAACCTACTATTTTGTTTCATAAGTCAGAGAATGGTGAAAAACATAATCTGATTGAACAAATAGCTACGGATAAAGTTAAAGAACTTATCAAAACATCTGGCAGTAATACTGTTGATGTTGAGATTCATTCTGTAACTCTTCTCTAATATAGTTGGCCACGAACTATTAATCGTGGTGGTTTAAGGCGAAATGGTGGAAATGGTAGACACGCCGGACTTAAAATCCTGTGACCAGTAATGGTCGTGCGGGTTCAACTCCCGCTTTCGCTACAAGTGTCCAAATGATGGACACGAGTGTACCAATCCGAGTACACAATCTTGCATACAAAGCTGTCAAAAATATGCAAGTTAAAAATGTGACAGTACTTATGGATACTCATAAGGCTAACGCTGGCGCCAAGCGGAATAATATTATGTGAGTTTCAACACGTTCATTTAGTAATGCTGTTGTTAGTGCTGACGAGCAACGAACAAGAAATGAGAGTACTCCTCGTTCTTGTCTTTTTAATAATGACGAAACACGCGCGACAAGTGGGCGTGCAACCTCCTCTCCCACCGGGGAGCGGAGCGCTGGGCGAAGCCCAGCAGCGAAGCCGACTTAAATTGCTACTAAATTAATTCTTAATTAAATACAAATTAAAACTATCTAACATTATGGTATGAGTAAGCAACCTATTATACAAGTTCATAGTTGCAGAGCTTGTAAGTATTGTAAAAGTAAAACTTCGTATAAGTCACGAACTGAACGAAAGACTTATTATGAATGTGATAAGACTAAAACTATGATTACAGAAAGTGTATATCAAACAAATGATTGTTTAACTTTTATTAGTCGTAAATAGTTTATGCCTAAACTCAATGTTAATCAGATAGACAAATATCTTAATCCGAAAGATAACGGAGATAAGAGAAGGTCTAAACCTAATAGAAATCTTCGAGAAGATAACAATCAAAATTATAATAAGAAGAATGATAAACATAGGCCAACAAGTCGTAACCAGTAAGGGTAGATATGGTCGTGTTATTGATGTTGATAATTCATCCAATGAACTTAAAGTATTAGTTAAGATTGGTACTAAGAATTATTGGATATTAGAAAGTCAATTAACTCCTGCTACACATATAGTTAGGGTTAAAGTTGAATATGAAATAGATTATTGTGGTAAATCTATTACCGATAGTCTTGAAGTAGCCCTAAAACGTGATACTGTTCTTTACAATGATAATGTTAATTATTTAGCTCAACTTTGTAAAGATAAAGTAGAAAGACAATTAGAAATGGAAGTGAAAGTTAAACAAATTAAAATTTCATAAGTACTATGACATTTGACTTAAAAGTTATTACTATTGAAACTAAACCTCGTGCTGGATACTTTATTCTTGACGAAGGTGAATTTTTTACTGTTAAAAAGGTTGTACCTCAACGTAGCGAAGTTTATCTTGATAATGGTAAAGTATTATCTATCGCTGATGCTTCTAAGAAAGTTGCAAAACTTATCGGTGAAGTTACTACTGAACAAGAAGATAAAGTTATTACAAAAACTTATTCGATTATTCATAGTGATTTCAGTGGAATTATTCGCGGTTTGTATGATACAATTCCTTATGGAGATGATGTTCCCGAAGAGGATAGAAAATATAAAACGCTTTGTGATGCACTGTTCGCTGGTGTAAAAGTCAGATATGAAGGTGCATTTGAAACTATTCTTACTCGTACTGTTGTTGATGAAGTTGTTGAGATTTCAAGTCTTTCTGTTGTAGATAGGTATCAACTTTATTCTCGTGATGATAGAGTTGGTGTTGTTACGAAGTTTGACAAAGATTCTCATTGGTTCCAAATTAAGCTTAATACCAGTGGTACTGTTGTTAAGTGTAAACGTGAAGATTTTACAAAACTTCATAATGACAATACTATACAGATGCTTCATACTTTATGTTCTCGTTGTGGTCGGTAAATGGATTTTAGTAAACTTAAAGGACTTGTTCCTGTAAAGAAAGCTAATATCAATAGAGATTCAACTAATCGAACAAGAAGTAAAACTTCAAATATGACACCTCATGCTATAAAGTGTGAGGTGTTTTTTTATGATAATAAGTTTTATGGAATTGTTGATAATGAACGTTACCCTATTGATATAACAAATGAGGATTATCAGAAAGCTACATTTGCATTTAGCACACCTGATAATGAACATTGGGATTGGTTTACGATTCGTCCTTTTAGTGCTGCCGAAGCTGATATTGAAAACTTGAAAAAGTATTGGCAACTTATTGCTCCTAAAATGAAGATTTGGATTACTCTTGAAAATGGAGTAGGGAAACTTGATATGGAACGTATTAATAATCGAAACGAAAAAGTTTTCAAAAGATTAAGTCCAAAATATTATGCTTCTCGACGCAATTAAAGAGTATTCGGTGGTCATGCCGGAATTACTTCAATATTTGAAGAAACGAGGATATGACCCCGGATACTTTTTTACAAAGTTAGACCTATCGCTACAATTCATAATAATATTCGAGTTTTTGTTACAGAACTACGATATTGTTATGATTACAACTCCTAATGTCATGGGTGTTAGAGCTTATGTTAATCGAACTACTGACAAACAAGATGTAATATTTGTTTGTCCTACTCCTGAAACTTATAAAATAAGTAATAATCATTATGAAACCCTTATTAGTAAGGCATTTGAGTATATCCAAAACACTGCATTTTAGCCGATATGGACGCAGATAAATTGAAAGACCTTACAAGTATTAAGGTGAACAAAAATAAGCCGTCAGCGAGGCCAAAACAGGCCGCCACGGGCAATTATTCGCAACTATATCCGGGGCAACAGCAGGCTATCGACAAGCTGTCTGATTGGTATTTTAGTAATGAACTTGAATGTACACTTGAAGGTTATGCTGGTACGGGCAAAGCTTTATTAAATGGTACTCCAGTTCTTACAAACAAAGGTTGGACTTCTATTGAATCTCTTAAAATTGGAGATTTAGTTGCTACTCCGTATGAAGGTTTTCAAAAGGTAAAAGGTGTATATCCTCAAGGTAAAAGACCTTTATATGAAATTACTTTTAGTGATGGACGAACTATTATATGTGATGAGAATCATTTATGGCAAATTCGTACTAAAAGAATGTTGCAAAATTATCATAGAATAAGCGGTGATAATTTAAGATATTCTAAAACTATTTCTACGTTAGAATTGTTTAATGATTCTGATAATTTATATATTGATAAAATAGGATATAAATATGCTATCCCAGTAGCTCCTATTATTGGTAATCATAAATCATTCAATATACCACCTTATGTTTTAGGTATATTGCTTGGTGATGGTTGTCTTACAACTCAGTATGTTAATTATAGAAATCAAATTGAAATTTCTTCTGATGAAGAAGATATTATTATAAAAGTTGCTAAATTATTAGATAATGCTGATTATAGATGGCATTCTGATAAAAATTATACTAATATTATATTTAATGGTGATGTTGAAATAGTTAATGATAAATTAAAAGATTATAATTTATTATGTAAATCTATTGATAAATATATTCCTACTGAATATCTTGAAAGTTCTATTGAACAAAGACAAGAACTCCTTAAAGGTTTAATGGATTCTGATGGTTGTGTAGGTCAAAAGAATAGATTTAGTTTTGATACTATATCTAAACAACTTAAAGATGATTTTGTATATCTTTGTAGGAGTTTAGGATATATTGTTACAGTATATGAAGATAAACGTAATACTAATATTTGTTATAACATTCATATTTTAACAAATGATATTATTTTTAGTAGTAAAAAGCATTTAAATAAATATAATTCCTATAAGTCTAAAACTACTAAATATAATGACCATATTTATATTAAATCTATTGTTAAATTAGATTATGAATCTGATACTACATGTATTGCAGTAGAAGGTAATAATAAACTTTTTGTAACAAAAGATTTTATTATAACTCATAATACTTATATTCTTCGATATTTTCTTGAGAATATTGTTAATAAATCTTATACTATTACGGCTCCTACACACAAAGCTCTTCGAGTTCTTGAATCTCAAGTAGGTAGAAAAGGTATGACTTTACATAGTTTGCATGGTCTTAAACCTAATATTGATTTACAGAATTTTGATATTGAGAATCCTCAATTTGACCCTCTTAATCCAAGCAAGATACAAAATTATAATCTTGTTGTGATTGATGAATGTTCTATGATTAATAAGGATTTATTTCAACTTAATCGAAATCGTGCTACTACTTATAATGTTAAGATTCTTTATGTTGGTGATCCTCTTCAGTTACCACCTGTAAATGAAGAAATATCTTTAACATTTGCTACTGTTAAGAATAAAGTTGTTCTTACTGATATTGTACGACAAGAAGAAGGTAATCCCCTTCTTGAACTGTTTAGTCTTTTAAGAGATGATATTAAAAATCAAACAAATACTTTTCTGAATTATATAGTTCGAAATAGGTCTAACATACAAGATGGAATTGGTTATGAAATTATTCCACGAGCTATGTTTAATCAAAGACTTATTGATGAATTTAATTCAGATACATTTCATAAGAATATAGACCATTTTAGAATTACTGCTTATACGAATAAAGCTGTTTCTGATTGGAATAGTATTGTTCGTAATAGTATAGTTGGTAAAGATGCTGATATAATTCATATTAACGATTTGGTGTTATCTTATAATACTATTGTTGATGAATTTAAGGAACCAATTATTCTAAATAGTGAAGACTATATTCTTGAAGATATTAGACCTTATATTAGTGATGAAGGTATTAAAACATTTGCTGTTAATCTTAAATCTATGTATGATGGTCATATAACTCAACCGTTTCTTATCGTAGATACAAAAGATGCTTCATTTCTTAAATATAAGGAAATTCTAACACATCTTTATAATAGAGCTGCTAATCGTGTTCAACATGGTTGGTATGTTTATTATAAGTTTAAGAATCGTTTTTTAACAAATCTTAAATTCAGTATTGAAACTATTCAAGGAACTAAGTGGATTAATAAAGACATAGATTATGGTTATTCTATGACTGTTCATAAAACACAAGGTTCTACTTTCGATAATGTAGCAATAGATTTGACAGATATTGTTTTCCAAAATACGAGATTTGGTCGTAGAGAAAATGATATTGATATTCGTAATAAACTTATGTATGTAGCTCTATCTCGTGCTCGCAAAAGTGTTATTATGAAGTATTAAACATAATCTTATTAATCAGACTGTTTCATCTGATATTTTTAATAGTATTAATATTATGTGTAATGCTTGTGAAAGATGTTATTTATCTATTGCTAATCGACGGATACCCGGTGGGGGAGCAGGTTGCACGCCCACTTTGAGGCGTACTATTATGTTTGTTGGTGATACACCAACTATTACAGATTATAAAACTCAAACTATATTTAATGGTCGTTCAACTAAAATAGTTAGTCAATTCATTAATGATTATAAACTAACTGCTTGGACTATTAAATCAACTCTTATTCAGTGCGTTTGTGCTGAACCAACTGAACATTATGCTGAAACTTGTTATCCAAATTTTATAGCAACTATTAGGAAATATAAACCTACTATTATTGTTGCTGTTGGACAATTTGTTTATCAGTTCCTTAAAGAAGAAAAATATAAAAGTATGGCATCAGTTGTTAATAAACCGGTTAGGTTTAATGATGCTATATTAATTCCTATATATTCACCAGCCTATATTATGCGTAACAAATGTTATTCAGAATATGTTAAATCTTTTAATTTAATTAGTGACATATTTGCTGAATTATGTAAAGAATATCGTTATTACAGATAAAGTAGTATTATTATGAATAATGCTTATGAATATGATGTAGAGATATATCCTAATCTATTTGAAGTTACTTTTATACCTAAAACAGCAGACCAAAAACTTATCGACGTTTATAAAACTGTTGATATAAGATGTCTTGCTATTAAAAATGGTAAAGAAGGTAATCTTGAAGAACTGAAAGAAGCAAAGGCTAAATTGTTATTAGCAATGGGTGCTAAACAATTTGTTATTTGGATTGATTATACTACTGGTAAGTGGAGAAATGATGGGCCACTTATTATGGATTTCTTTATTCAACATAAAATTCTTACTGGTTATAACAGTAATAATTATGATAAAATTATGTTGGATATTTTTATTAATAATTATAAATATCTTGATGTAAAAGGTTTTAATAAGAAAGAAGGTAAACATATTACACAAATTCTATATGACCATAGTTGCGCTTGTGTAGATTTTGGTAAAGGATATAGTCGTTTACTTAATTTCAAGAAATATTATAAACGTCCTTTTACTGATTATGATATTCAAAAGATTTTATATCTTGATAAGACTTATACCAGTCTTAAACAAGTTGCTATTTGCTTAAAATGGTATCGTATTCAGAATCTACCGATTGCTTATAATTGTAGAATTAGAGAAGAAGATATTTATGACATTTGTGATTATAATGTAAATGATGTTCTTATTACATTAGAACTGGAACGTAGTCAAAAGGCTGAAATTGAACTACGAGAAGATATATCTGAAGAGTTTGGAATTGATGTCCGCAATATGTCAAGAAGTTCTATTGGTAAAGCTATTACTACATCTCTCTATGAGAAGTTTAGCGGTATTGATAGAAAAAATTTTATGGATACTAAGACTGATAGATGGAAAATTAAAGTTTCCAGTATATTAAGTCCTAAACTTAAATTTCAAACTAAAATTCTTAACGATTTACTTCGTACTGTTGCACAATCTACTATCATTGTAGGTAGTACAAAAGATGAAGATAAATTTAAGCACGAATTTCAATTTGGTGATGCGGTATATACTATGGCTTTAGGTGGTTTACATAGTCAAGATAAACCGGGATTGCTAATTGCTTCTGAAATTGGTGCTTCTATTCGAGATTGTGATGTCGCTTCATTTTACCCAAATGGTATTCTTTCTTATGATGTTTATCCTGAACATCTTGAAAGAAATCCTTTTAGAGCAACTGTTGGATATACAAAAGACACTCGTGTTGAAGCAAAACATGCTGCAAGTAAAGAACTAAAAGAATATAAAAAATTACTTAATGAAATAAATACTTTTAAAAATAATCATGTTAATCAATCTATTATAGATGATTTACAGGCAAAAGCTGATGCTTTTATGCAGTCAAGTAAACGTCATAAGATTAAAGCCGAAGGTCTTAAAATTGCTATTAATAGAATGTATGGCGCATTTAGAGATATAAATGATTATCTTTATGACCCTAAATGTACTTATAAAGTTACTATAAATCTACAACTTTGTCTTTTGATGCTTATTGAAGCATTGGAACTCAAAGGTATTAAAGTTATATCTGCTAATACTGATGGTATTGTTTGTATCATTAAACCTGAACAAGAAGCTGATTATAAAGCTTGTTGTGATTGGTGGCAAAAATATAACAATTTTGAACTTGAATTTACTAATTATGAAAAGTATCTTCGTAATGATGTAAATAATTATATTGCTGTTAAAGAAGGTTTTCAAGATGCTTATAATAAATTAGTTGATAAAACGCCAGAAGCAATAGCTGAACTTGAAGATATTTATATTAAACGTAAAGGTCTTTTTATTGAAACTATTGCTTTTAATAAAGGTTATGCTTATCCAGTTGTTCCAAAAGCTCTTAACCTATTTCTTTTATATAATGTTCCTTATGCTGATACAATAGAAAATCATATTCATAGTAGCAAAGAAGCTATTTATGATTATTGTATTAGTCAAAAGACTGATGCTAAATTCAATATTATATATCGCAGTATTGTAAACGGTGAACTTCATGATGAAGAACTTCAAAAATCTAATCGTTTCTATATTTCTGATGTATCTTATTGTAGTGGAACTATTATAAAAATTGATAAAAATAAGCCAAGTAAAATTAATCGAATTGTAGCTAAATGTAGTGTTCGTCCTTTTAATGATTATGTTGAGGAAGATGATTATCATATAGATTTTAGTTATTATAAAAAAGAATGTGCTAAGATTCTATATGGTAAAAATAAGAAAACTGCTGGTATGGTTGCGGTTCAAGGTAATTTATTTGGTGCTATGTCTAATAATAAATATTTAGAGCCTATTGAAAGTCCTGAAGAAGATGGTTTGTTTGAAGTTGATTTTGAAGATGACAATGTATCGTTTATTAATCCTGCTAATGACATTCCTATTAACAATACTATCTGGGGTATGTATGGTTTTTCAAGTGAGGAAGAATATAAACGTGCAATAGAAAACGGAGATGATTTACCTTTTTAATAAAATACTAATATGAATGGTGACCTTGTATATCATGAAGTTGATAATCTTGTAATAGCTGATATTAAACCAGTTAATGTTAAAAATCATAGAATTGGTTTGCGTGTAGCTAAGTTTACAAGAGAGGGAAAGTATATAACTACTTATGCTTCTACTAAAGACGCTGCTAATGCTCTAACTATTGAGCTAAAAAAAACAAATTCTAAACATGCTTATTACGCTATTGTTAAGGCTTGTACTCCTAAAGGTAATTCTAAAACTGCTTATGGTTATCAATGGAGATATATTAATCACGATGGTGGTATTGTAAAGCGTGATTGTGATTGATGTGTTATGCACGAATTTGATGAAATTTGTTATGGTAAAACAGTAGAGGAATTACAAAAGGAAATGCTCTTTCAAATGCACTTTGGTAATTGTGAAGCTCTTACTACTTATATAATGGATTGTATTCTTCGTCTTAAAGAAAGTGGTAAAGATAAAGTTGATTGGTATTATTAAATTTTTATGAATGATAATGAAATTTGGAAAGAAGTACATGATAATGACCGATATTTAATAAGTAATAAAGATCGTTGTAAATCAAAAATCAATAATATATTTTTAAAACCTAATTATAATAATGGTTATATAAGATATAGATTGTATTATAAAAATAAAAAAGAACCAGTATCTTGGCTTGCTCATAGATTAGTAGCTATTGCTTTTATAGATAACCCTAATAATTATCCTATCATAAATCATATTAATGAAAATAGATGTGATAATAGAGTTGAAAATTTAGAATGGTGTACTGATGCTTATAACATTTCTGTATCAACAGCACTTATAAAACATCGTAATAATATTAAATATGAAAAAGTAGTTATTGTTGATAATAATGATAATGTTATTAAATCATACGATAATTATATTATTATAAGTAGAGAACTAAAAGTACCATCTTGGAATATAAGACAAGTATGTATTAGAAATAGAAATCATTCATCTGGACACCATAGTTATCATGGTGTTATTTATAAATTTGAAGCAGATGTTATCAAAAACAGAACGTCAAAAAATATCTTGTAATAAATGGCGTGATGCCAAAGGTCGAGGTACTCTAAATCTTATAATGAGATTTGGAAAAACACGAGTAGCATCTATGATTGTTGGTAAGCTTGTTAAAGCTAATCCTAATCGAACAATTATGGCTATCGCTCCAAATGCTGTAACTACTAAAAATCTTGTTGATAATCTTACTGAATTTTGTCCAAAAGAACAATGGATTGATATAATGAGTAGTAATACTCTTATTAATCATGTAAATAAACTTAAAATAGAACGAAAACTTCCTATTAAAGTTGATTTACTTATTCTTGATGAAGTTCATAAGTTATTACAAGGTGAAACTCTCATAGCTATTAAGAATATAGAATATAAATTTATTCTATGCCTTACTGGTTCTACATTAAATAAAAATCAGTTATCTATTCTTAATGAATTAGGTGCTCCAGTAATTGATAAAATTACTGAAATTGAAGCTGTATCGCAAGGTTGGATTTCAAATAGTACAGAATATAATTTAGCTATTGAACTTGATGAACATGACAAAATTAGATATGCTAAATATTCTGATATGATTTCTGAAACTCTTGAAACATTTGGTGGATTACATAAAGTGATTAATCAAGAGTTTCGTAATAAAGTTTTTGACAGTGATTTTGCATTAGTTCTTGCATCTTTTACTGGTTATAATTATAAAGATAGAAATGGCAGTAGTACTTTTATTAAACCTACTGTTATTCGTAATATGTTAGCTTCATTAATGGGTTGGACTCGTGATATGCCACTCGATAATGATTATAATAAACGAATTAATAATCTTTGGAATCCCGATAATATTTACGAACGTGCTAAAAAGTTCAAAGACTTTGTTAGACAACGTAATGATATTTTAATTCATAACAGACCTAAAATCAATGCTGTTATTGAAATTCTTAAAACTAATAGTGTTCCTACTATCTGTTTTAATGAATCAATAGCTATGGTTACTGATTTAGCTGATTATTTCAGTAAAGATGGTATTCCTTTTCATAGTGCTATTGAAAGTAGATATGTAATTAATCCTGAAACTGGCGTTCCATATACTTATAAGAATGGTGAACCTAAACGATTAGGTAAAACTTCTCTTAAAAAGTTAGCTATTGAAGGGATTAAGAATGGTACTTATAAATATTTATTTACTGCACAAAGTCTTAACGAGGGTTTAACGATAGAAAATATCGAACAAGTTATAACGACTGGTGGTAGTTGTAATTCTAATACTCACGGACAACGTGTCGCACGAGGTAAGACTTATAATTACATGAATCCTAATAAGAATTGTGTTATTATTAATCTTTACATTGATGATTTCAAAATTGGTGATAAAGATGTTAGGTCAAGGGACAAACAGAAGTTAATCCAGCGTCAGCAAGATTCCGAGAATGTTCCGATATGGGTTAATGATATTAGTGAAATTTTCGGTTAATTTCTTGCTATTTTCTTTGGTGATACAATTATAATTACTATATTTGCGTATGGATAAACCACAAATGAAGCCAGTCGAAAAGACTGATGAAGATGTGAGTGGTGCTCTTGTTAATACAAGAAATAAAAATGGAAGTGTTGCTTTAGCTGTTAATCAAATTAATTCATTTGAACAAGCTGAAGCATTAGCAGATTGGATTGCTCAAAGTCCTGTTTTTAATAAAGGCTTTAAGGAGCAAGTTCAAAAAGAAGATGGAACGAGTGAACTTGTAGTTAATAAGAGTGCGATTGTTACATGTTTGCTGTTAGGTAATGAACTCGGTTTTACTCCTATGGTAAGTGTTACATTTGGTAAGACACTTGATAGGGAAGCAGCAATCAAAGTTGAACGTGGGCGGTCTATGGGACTTAATCCTATGGCTGCTATGCAAAACATTTACGTTTTTAGTACTTCTCAAGCAGAGATAGTATATACTGGTATTCATGTTGTTAATAAAGTCCTTACGGATGCCGGTATTAAACGTAAGATTCTTGAAGATGGAACTAAACCTTTTTACATATATAGATATTGTAAAAAGGAACTTGCAAATGAACTTGTTGATTATAACAAAGAAACGAAAGATGATTTTGTTGTAATTAATGATGGTCATACTGCTGATTATATTGATAAACAAGTACAAGAAGGTAAGATTCCAATTATTAGGTATGCTACTCGTCGAGCTCTTGTAGAACTTACTCGTGGTGATGAGAGTATTGCAATACCTTATACTTTACAACAAGCTATTGATGCAGGTTTGTATGTTGGTACTAAATCTGACGGTACTGAAAGTAAAGGTAAAGCTAATTGGAACGCCCATCCGGAAACTCATCTTATTAAAATGTCTATCATGCTTGGTGGTAGAATTATTGCAAGTGATAAGTTAAATGGAATTTACGTTGATAGTGAATTACATCAAGCTGTATCTATTGCAAACCGTCAAGCTGAAGATACTGAATTTGAAGAAGTTCCTGTTACAGAATAAAGTAATGCAAATCTATCATTAATCTATCATTCATAAAATATTCATAAATTAAAACAAATTACAATTATGAAAAAGTCTGTTTTTTCTGCTGCTAAACTTGCTGGTCTGACCGCTGTAAACCGTGGTACGAAGTCGTCGAATGATATTCGTCCGGCAATTACTACTGCTCGTGGTATGAATAAGTTTACGATGAATGCTTCGGCTTCTGCACTTATCGGTTGTGGTCATGGCGACCGTGTTGTTATGTTTGCTATGCCTAATGCGGATTCGATTAATGAGCGTTTCTTTATTGCTCTTTCGGCAGGTAGCGAGGGTTGCAAACTTGCAAGTGCTGGTAATACGAAAGGTACTGGTCGTCCTCAGTCGTTTAATTACGCTGGTGTTTGGTCGCAGATGCTTATGCAAGATAAGGATGCTGCTCCCGTAGGTGAGCGTGTTCTTGCTGATAAGGGTCTTATGGAAGAGGTTGAAACTCAGAAAGGCCGTGACGGTAAGATGTGTACTGCTGTTCTTGCTACCAAGCGAGTTGAGTATGGTGTTGAGGAAGTTAAGGACGAGAATGGTGAGTTTATTCCTGTTGAGGTTGGTGATACTATCTATGAGAAAGTCTATGTGCTTGTAGACCCGAAAGAGGTAACGCTGGAAGACGAGAAGCAGGAAGAGGAAACCGTAGCTTCTGCCGAGCCGGAAGCCGAGTTGTAATTGTTAATATCTAAAAGTATTTAACAAATCTATCATTTGCTATCATTATAAAAAGAGGAGTTATTGAATAAGTAGCTCCTCTTTTTAGTCTAATAACTTAAAGTACTTTAATTATTATTATGGCAGATACAAGTAAATCGAAAGTTAGTTCGACAACATTAATGTTTGAAGAAGAGGTTGTTGAACGGAGATTAGCTTTTAAGCCCGACCCTGAACTTGGTAATCTTTGTATGGGTATTATTAACGATGTTCGTATTGATATTCGTGAAGTACCTTTGCTGGATGATAAAGGTGTCGAAAGTACATGGGAATATGCTGGTTGTAAATTTCCTGTACTTGTTATCGAATTTAAGCAGTGTAAAACTGACGCAAATCCGAAAGACCGTTATTATACATTTACTGCTAAGCCGGTTACTACTCTTAATAAGAAAGGCGAACCTGTTGAAGAAAAGACTGTTATTAATATTATTCAGCAGGTATATGGACAGCTTCGTCATATCGCAAATCAGTTTAAGGGTCTTAAAGGTTATCCGGTTAATGCTGGTAAGTGTCCGGGACTCGATTATGCTGCTCCTGCAAAGGTTCGTTGTGAACAGTATCTTGCTTTCTTTGAATATTTCAAACATCTCCTCGTTGGTAATGATGAGAAAAATCCTATTTATAAGAATGTAAAACTGTTCATGAAACTTGTTGCAGATTATAACACACATAAGTTCTTAGCTTTTCCTTCGTTTGTTAATCGTGGATTTGTTGAACGTGTTATTCCCGGTCAAAGTCCGTCGATTGAATTTGAAGCTGGTGAAACAATTCATCTTGCAAAAGATGATACTCCGAAAAATCGTGAAGCTGCCGCAGGTGCTCCTGCTCCCGTTCCCGGTGCTACTGTTGTTTCGTCGGATATTCAGAATATTCTTGATAGGTACTCGAAGTAGTATTTATCATATTACTAAAACAGGAACTTGTAAAGGAGGTAATGGAGGTAAAACTCTATTATCTCCTTCTTTTTTGGGTAATGCTAAAATTAGACTTGTTGTTATACCGTATTTTTGGCCGATTTCTTTTGATTTGACGGACTGTATTTAACAGACGTATATCAGTATAGGTCAGGTAAATACACGCGGCCAGAAGCGTCACGAGTGGGCGTCCAACCCACTCCCCCACCGGGTAGCTGAGCGCTGGGCGAAGCCCAGCAGCGAAGCCCAGCAAGTTACACTACTGATTACATGAAAGATTTCATACTTAATACACTTGACCAAGTTACAATATTTAGTAAATATTTTGGTATTCCCGAAGATGTAATCCGATTTAACATTAGTAGTCCTAATGATAGAATACGAAATCCTTTAAGAAATGATAAACATCCTTCATTATCTTTTAAGTATTATGGTGATAAACTAATATGTAGAGATTTTGGTGATGGTAGATTTAGAGGTGATATATTTGAAGTTGTAGGTTATATTATTAATAAGAATTGTAAAACAAGTGAAGGGTTTGTGTATATATGTAATGACATAATTCTTCGTTGTTCTGATAAGATTGTTACTAATATTGAATTTAATCGAACTGAACAAGAACATATTAAGAATCAAAATCTTGAAATTACTTTTGATGTTCGTAAACCAAATAAGTTAGATTATATTTATTGGGAACAATATGGTATTAAGAAAAGCAATCTAAATACAAAAGTATTTATTGTTGATAGATATAGACTTAATGAATGGCAAACACCTTATCGTTATAGTGGTACTGATCCTTGTTATGTTTATAATGTTAATCCAAATAAGTATAAACTTTATTTTCCAAAAAGACTTAAAAGTCAAACCAAGTTTATTACTAATAATCGTTGTCCTATTGAGTGTTTACATCAACTTAAACCAACGAATTATATTGCTCTTATAAAAGGTTATAAAGATAAAATACTTTTTGAACAAATTTGTGATGAGAAAGGTATTAATGATATTTTGTTTATACCTGCTGCTTCTGAAACTATCGTATTACCTACTGACATCTACAAGTTATTGGTGTCATACTCTTTAAGCGGAAAGATATTTACTATTTTCGATACTGATGCTGCTGGAATTAATGCAGCTCATCTACTACAAGGTAGATATAATACTATTCCAATTTATTTTACGAATAATTATAAATCTAAAGACCCATCTGATATGGTTAAAGATTATGGTTATCGTAAAGTATTCCAACATTTTGATAATGTTCTAAAAAAGATTTATTATGGAGATTAAAATCAAAAACTATCTTATCAATACTCTTGATAATGGTAATAAGATTTATCTTTGTCCTATGGATGAAGAAAGTTATACGAGATTAATGAATGATTTTTCTCGTTTATCTGACCAATCAAGTATTAATAGATTTGTGGATAAATATGGTTTCAAACATACACAAAT
>ENA-ORTG01001877-ORTG01001877.1-human-gut-metagenome-genome-assembly--contig:-NODE-1877-length-18235-cov-4.089274_pt1 | contig 18235 bp, 18 predicted proteins | sample MGYA00241906_ERZ509176 | MGnify/ENA primary metagenome ERZ509176 (study PRJEB26280, sample SAMEA2338811) | human gut metagenome | biome: human gut; feature: human-associated habitat; material: faeces...
CTTTTCCCGTTAAAAGCTGTTCCGGTGTAATATCCAATGCGTCACATATGGATAATAAACAGTCTGCTTTTGGATTTGTCTTTTTCTTTTTCCAGTCACTGATGTTACTTGTTGCAATCCCAGTTCTTCTCGACAGTTCCAACTGACTCATGTTCTTCTGCTCCATTAGGTAAAAAATTCTTTCACTGATAATCATGTGTGTTCCTCCGTTATATTTTATATCCGTATTTATCGTTTTTATTTCCGTTTATACGGTCATTCTATCATGCCGCAGCATTTCTTTCAATAGAAATGATAATACTTCTGAATTTCTCAATATTTTCTGTTTTATATAATTCCATGTACAACTGTTTTATTCTCTTCATGCGAAGATAATTATCAGGATCCGGTAATTGAGCCAGTCCCATTGCGTCTGCATACTTTGCCACCATTTCTCCAATGAAATTCGCCAAATCACTCCATGCATCTCTTTCTTTGATAACTACTTTATTTTTAATCATAATTGAAATCCTTTCTACCATTGTTATCCATCATATCCTATCCAAGATACTGTTCTTTCGTTCAAGTACTCCGAACTCCTCCAGTTCGTCCAATAACTTGCAGGCTTTTTGTACACAACCGACTGCTTGGCTTTAGTGAGAAAGCTTCAAAGTCTGGAGATTCCTATTTATTTCGAGAAGGAAAACATAAACACCGGTTCAATGGAAAGTGAACTCTTCCTTACCATTCTTAGCAGTATTGCTGAAGGTGAATCCGCATCCATTTCCGAAAATGCGAAATGGTCGGTGAAGCGTCGCTTTCAGAATGGAACCTACAAACTCGGCTACACTCCTTACGGCTATGATTGGGATGGTAAAATATGATCATCAATCCAGATCAGACGGCTGTCGTAAAAAGGATATTTGCAGATATCCTTTCAGGAAAAAGTACAAACACTATTGCAGATGAACTAAACAAAGAAAAGGTTCCATCCAAGAAAAACACCAACTGGACTTCCAGCACTATTCGAGGCATTCTCGCCAATGAAAAATATACCGGTGATGTCATTTTTCAAAAGACATATACAGATGAAAACTTCAATCGGCACACAAATTATGATGAGGTTGACCAGTACATAGCTCCGGATCATCACGAAGCGATTATAAGTCATTCAGACTTCGACGCAGCGAATGCTCTGGTTAATCAACGAGCCGCAGAAAAAGGTATTGAAAAAGGCAGTGATAAATATCAGCAACGTTATGCTTTCTCCGGGAAAATAATCTGCGGAGAATGTGGAGACACCTTCAAGCGCAGGATACACTCTTGCACCACATACAAGTATGTCGCATGGACCTGCAACACGCACCTGAAAAATAAGGAATCCTGTCATATGAAATATGTAAGAGATTATGAGATAAAAACCGCATTTATTACAATGCTAAACAAGCTCATTTACGGCTATCGGTTGATACTCACTCCTTATCTCAAAGTACTTGAAAATTCATCTGGCGACGAAGCCATCCAGCGCATTCAGCACTTGGAGCAACTCATCGCTCAAAACAGTGAGCAGCGTGAAGCATTAACAAAGTTGATGGCACAAGGCTATATTGACCAGATTCTCTATAATCAAGAAACAAATGCGCTCCTCCTGCAGGCAGAGACATATCGCTCTGACATTGAAGCAATTACCATCGGAATGACCGGCGACGCAGCCAAGGTTACGGAAACAAATCTTCTGCTACACTTTGTGTCCCATACCGATATGTTTACAGCCTACAGCGAGGAGCTTTTTGAAAACTACGCAGACCACATTGAAGTCATGAGCAGAAATGAAATCAGGTTTGTTATGAAATGTGGTCTGACATTCACAGAAAGGACTGGTAATTAGATGGGCCATACACCATTTGGTTATAAGATAGAACACGGTATTGCGGTTGTCAATCAACCGGCAGCTGATAAACTCAGACAGCTTTACAAAAATTATCTGAGTGGTATGTCCTTATCAAAGGCTGCATCTGCTGCCGGAATTAAAACTTATCACGGCACCGCTAAGCGATTGATGGAAACCGCCCATTATCTTGGAGACAGTTTCTATCCTGCTATTATCGATAATGATACCTATCAAAAAGCACAAGAAGAACGCAAACGTCGAGCCACAGCACTCGGACGAAATAATAAGCAAACACAAATGAGGAAGCTACAGATACCTACCCGTTTCCATATGAGTGAGGTTGCTGCCCTTTATGACAATCCTGTCAAGCAGGCAGAATATCTGTACAGCCTCATAGAAAGCGAGAGTAAATAATGGGAAATGTAATGTTAATTCCTGCAAGACGACAGGTTGGAAGCAATGCTCGAAAGCAGGAAGAAGAAAAGCCAAAGCTCCGAGTCGCAGCGTACTGCCGCGTCAGTACAGACAGCGATGAGCAGGCTACAAGTTATGAAGCTCAGGTCGAGCACTACACAGAATATATTCAAAAGAACCCTGATTGGGAATTTGCCGGAATCTACGCTGATGATGGTATCTCCGGCACCAATACCAAAAAGCGTGAAGAATTCAATCGTATGATTGATGACTGCAAAGCCGGTAACATTGATATGATTATTACCAAATCCATCAGCCGCTTTGCCAGAAACACAATGGACGCCAAAGGCGAAGTCCTTATCACCATCATGGCTTCTCTGGCCCAGCAGGAATCGCAGTCCTTAAGTCAGAACGTCAAAATGGGCTTACAATATCGCTACCAGCAAGGCAATGTACAAATCAACCATAATCGCTTCCTTGGCTATACAAAGGACGCAGATGGGAATTTAGTCATTGATCCAGAACAGGCTGAAACTGTAAAGCGTATTTATCGAGAATATTTAGAAGGTTTAAGTATGGACAAGATTGCCGTCGGTCTGGAGCGTGACGGTATTCTTACCGGTGCCGGTGGGAAAAAGTGGCACACAAGCACCATCAATAAAATTCTCCGAAACGAGAAATACATTGGTGATGCCCTGCTTCAAAAGACCTACACCACTGACTTCCTTAACAAAACCAGAGTTAAAAATAACGGTCTTGTTCCACAATACTATGTAGAAGGCGACCACGAAGCCATTATTCCGAAGGACATTTACCTGCAGGTACAGGAAGAACTTGTCCGCAGGCGAGTAGGTAAAACCAGCGCCAAAGGTAAGAAACGGAACTACAGCTGTAACCACTGCTTCTCCCAAATCGTCATCTGCGGAGAATGCGGTGAAATGTTCCGAAGGCTCCACTGGAACAACCGTGGCGTCAAGTCCATTGTCTGGCGCTGCATCAGCAGGCTAGAATCCACCGGGCTTGAATGCCACGCTCGAACCATCAATGAGCTGGTTCTTCAGGATGCCGTTGTCAAAGCCATCAATCAAATGCTCGGCGACAAAAGCAACTATCAGGCACAGTTCCAGCTTAACATTGCCTCAGTCATCCGAGCTTCACAGGCAACAGCCATTGACAGCATTGACGAGAAACTGATGGCTCTACAACAAGAGTTGATCCAGAAAGCCAACAGCAAAGAGGACTACGACGAAATAGCGGATGAGATCTTCAGGCTCCGAGAACTTCGCCAGAAAACCACTGTCGATACTGCCGCAAGAGATGAACAGATAAAGCGAATCAATGATCTGCAAGATTACATTTCGCAACAGACCACCTATCTTACAGAATTCGATGAAGCACTGGTGCGACGCTGGATCAAGCAGATTACCATCTGGGATGACCACATCACTGTTGAACTAAAATCCGGCGTTAGCATTGATGCGGATGCATAACTTCATAAACGCACGAAACCCTCCTGACCATGATGGCCGGGAGGGTTATTTCATTCTTTTATTTAGTTGCTCGAAACCCCGAGTAATCGGGATAGGAAGTTACAATCAATTACAGAGCTCAACAATAATACAACAAAAGATAAAACCGTTAAGATATTACTAATCATAGACATCCCTCCTCGAATACTTGCTAACGTTATATGTCCTCATTTATACATCTAGCATACACCATTTCTGGATTCCGGAGCAGGACTATATTATTATATCATTTTCCTTTCCAATTTTCAATTAGCAACATATATGAAAAAACAGTGTACATATTGTTCCACTTTTCTTTATATCCTAAAATCTTACTAAGCATAGTAATTCCATCAAGACCATACTTCTCATAAATCAAACTCAGCGTCCATTGGTTTAGTTTATTCTTATTTACATAAAGTACCTTAGCATTAAATATTGAATCATTCTGCGCCATTGCTAATAATCTGTTCTCAACTAAATCATCTATGCCGATCGGTCTATAAGTACGTAAAATCCTGATTTCAGGATTATCAAGATCAAGATTTTTGGGATTATTAAGATTTGTACAAATAAATGTAACATTCTCAAATTTAGCCCCTGTAAAATCTACGCCTTTGAGATTACAATTAAAAAACACCGTATTTTTAAATCTTGTATTTTTAAACGATGTTCCTCGCATGTTGCAATTGAAATAATCCACTCCAATGATATTTGCATCTCGATAATTACAATCTGTCATAATAGAGGCCTGATACTTTACATTATAAAAACGTGCACCTACAAAGCAAAGCTTATGCATATTCGCTTTATAATTGTATTTATTCGAGATACCACTCATCTTTTTATTGCAGTGAGTCAAAGTAAAAAATACAGGTTTCCCCATTTTTGCTCTTATAGAGTTTCTGTTAAACATACGCTTTCTTCTTTTTGCTACTCTTTTTTTCTTTGCTCTCCCCAATGGTATCTTCCTCCTTCCTTGTCATCTATCCCACTGCCAAGTCTATCCCTTAGTATCGAGTGGCCGGAACTGCGTCAGCCTTGTTATCCATATCACTGCCACAACACACGACATCTAATCCACAGCCTAAACCCTACCGCAATTTTCCGGCCATCCACTTTTTCTCCAGTCAGGCTAAAAAGTAGATATGTTTCCATACAAGAAAACCGAGCTTTCCGCAAGGCTTCTCTGATGATGCTAACATTACAAAAAGCCCGGAAATACGCCACTTTTTAGCATTTATTTATCTTTCCTTTGACAGCAAACAGACCGTCTCCACATGATTTGTGTTCGGAAATTGGTCGATTGCCGCTGCCTTAACCACTTTATACCCTTGCTCCTGTAGCATTTCCAAGTCTCTTGCAAGGCTTGTTGGCTTACAACTTATATATACCATTCGGTCAACGCCAAAGTCGATTATCTTCTGCAATGCCTTTGGATTTATGCCATCACGTGGTGGATCAAGTACGATTAAATCAGGCTTGTCCTGAAGGTCGTCAATTACCTTTAAAACGTCACCGGCTATAAACTCGCAATTTTCAAGGTTGTTTAAGCTTGCATTAACTTTTGCAGCTTCAACAGCTTCCTCTATAATTTCAACCCCAACTACTTTTTTTGCAACAGGCGCAAGAATCTGGGCGATTGTGCCTGTTCCGCTGTATAGATCGAATATTAACTTGTCCTTTGTCTCTCCGATATATTCTCTTGCTTTTGAATACAAAACTTCCGCCCCAAGTGAATTAGTCTGGAAAAATGAAAATACTGAAATTTTGAACTTTAAGCCTAAAAGTTCTTCGTAAACATATTCCTGTCCATAGAGAATCCTTGTCTCATCGCTTTGCACAACATCTGCCAAACCATCATTAATAATATGAATAACTCCGCACAGCTTAGCTGACAAATCAAGTGCCTTTATTTCTTCCACCAAACTCATTAAGTCAGCTTTCTTCTCCATTTCTGCATCTGATGTTGTAACAAGGGCAACCAAAAGTTCTTTTGTCTTAGTTGTTCTTCTGACTAACAAGTGTCTTACATAACCTTCGTGACGTAATTTATGATAAAAAGGTAACTCTTTTTTTGCACAGTAATCCAAAACACATCTTAAAATAATATTGTAATCCCTGTCTACAATCTTGCAGTTATCCACTGTTACAATGTCGTGGAAACTGTTTTTCTTGTGCATTCCAAGTGCCAAAGGTCCATCCTTAAACTGGTCACCAAAAGAAAATTCCATCTTATTTCTGTAGCCCCACTGCACAGGACTGCCAAGTATTCCCTCAAACTGGTAGTCTCCTTTGATTGCATTGTCAAGAATCCCCTTAACCATGTCTTCCTTAAGTTTCAACTGATTCTCATAACTCATTGTCTGGTAAGAACAGCCACCGCAATCACCGAAATGTGGGCAATTAGGTTCAACATCTTCCATTGGTGATTTTTCAATTATTTCCTTTAATCTTCCCTGAGCCTTGCCTGAACGCTTTTTTGAAACAACAAACTTAACCTTCTGTCCCGGCAATGTGCCTTTTACTGATGCTATTCCGTCTTCACCACAATCAACTTCCCCCTTGTTTGGAAAAGCAATTTTTGTAACTACTCCTGTATATTCAACGCCTTTTTTCATCTTTTCTCCTTTTAAAACAACTTTAGCCCAAACAAAGCAGTCGCCGGATTCTACCAACTACTACTCAGCTTGGGCCACTTTTTGTTGTTTGCTTTTTAATTTTTATTCTTCTTCAAAATCGTCTTCATCTTCGTCTTCAAAGAGATCTTCGAAATCATCTTCAAAGTCATCATAATAATCTCTGTTAACGAATCTGTAGATTGCATATGCGGCACCTGCTACTGCTGCTACTGCTGCAATTACTGCCAAAACGATTGCAACAATCTTCTTTGTTTCTTTCTTCTCATCGTCTTTTGTTAAGATTTTTCCAATCTTTACGCCCTTAATTAAATCGTCCATTTCTGTCACCTCGTTTTCTATCTGATTGATAATAGATTCAAAATTTATACTTATTGGTATTATACCAAAAATCAAATATATTTACTACAATTTTTTAAGTTTTGCAAAAGATGCCATCATAACTTTTTGACCTGCTGTGTCAAACTCAACTGTCACCTGATAATCTCTTGGTCCGTCCTCCACGCCAAGCACTGTTCCGTCGCCAAATTTTATATGATGAACTCTGTCGCCAACGCCATAATCAATGTCTGCCTTTGTTACAACAAACTGCTTTCCAAAGCCCGGCTTAGTTGACGGATTGCCATATGCGGGCTTCTTTGCCATTGTTCTATAAGCGTTTTTGTGTTCATTTGCAGCAAAATTTCTTGAGCCGCCGTAAGATGAACCCATATAGCCTGAGCCACCATGATTTAACGAGCCTTCATAGCCGCCGAAACCACTAAAAGATGGTTTCTTCTCAAAACCTGCTGCAACTCTATCCGTTACATTTTTGCTGTTTACAAGGCTCATTGGAATCTCTTTTACAAATCTTGAAATAATATTGTACTGAGTCTCCCCTCTTACCATTCTACGCTTTGCGTAGCTTATTGTTAGATGCTTCATTGCTCTTGTTATTGCAACATAGCAGAGTCTTCTTTCCTCTTCCAGTTCTTCCGGATCATCTGACATAATGCTCATATATCCCGGGAATAATCCGTCTTCCATTCCGCAAAGAAAAACATTAGGAAATTCAAGTCCCTTTGCACTGTGAACTGTCATTAAAACAACATAACTGCTGTCTTCATCTAAGTTATCAATTTCTGAAACCAAAGCAACTTCTTCCAAAAATTCTGCAAGACTTGGATTGTCTGTATTCTCCTCGTATTCAGTTACTTTTGTTATTAATTCATCGATATTTTCGATTCTTCCATTGGCTTCATCTGTGTTTTCTGCTGCAAGTTCTGCCACATATCCTGTCTCGTTTAACACTTCGTTAACTAACTCTTTCAAAGACATACTCTGTTGCTGGTCTTTGAAATTCTCAATTAAATCAGTGAATTTTCTTACCTTTGTTGCTGCTCTTTCAAGCCCCGGAATGTTTTCAACTTCAAGCAATGACTCATACAAATTAAAACCGTAAGCTCTTGCAAAATCCTTAGCCTTAGTAACTGTAGTCGCACCAATGCCTCTCTTTGGCACGTTTATAATTCTTTCTACAGCTATGTCATCTGTTGCATTGCAGATAATTCTAAGGTATGCCAAAACGTCTTTGATTTCTTTTCTCTGATAGAAGTTCTGTCCGCCAATGATTTTGTAAGGAATATTTCTAAGCAATAATTTTTCTTCCAATGCTCTGGATTGGGCATTTGTTCTGTACAAAATCGCGTAATCACTATAATCTGCCCTTCCAAAATCCACATTCTCCTTAATTGTTGAGGCTACCATATCTGCCTCTGCGTAAGCGTCTTCAGCCTGATACAAATCTATTTTTTCACCCTGTTCATTGTCACTCCAAAGTGTCTTGTCTTTTCTACCTTTATTGTTGTGAATAACTTCATTTGCCGCATCAAGAATAGTCTTTGTTGAACGGTAATTCTGCTCCAGCTTAACTACCCTTGCATTGTTAAAGTTTTTCTCAAACTGAAGAATATTGGAAATATCCGCACCTCTAAATTTGTAAATTGACTGGTCATCATCACCTACTACGCAAAGGTTCTGATACTTAGAAGCCAGCAGTTTAATAAAAGCAAACTGAGCTCCGTTAGTATCCTGATACTCGTCAACCATAATGTACTTTAATCTTTCCTGATAACTTTCCAAAACTTCAGGACATTTTCTGAACAAATGAACTGTTTTCATTATAAGGTCATCAAAATCCAACGCGTTATTCTTCTTCAAAGCTTCCTGATAATTATTGTAAATTTTTGAAAGATTAAGCAATTTAAAATCTGACTGTGCCATCTGGGCAACCTCGCCTGTTGTTACAAGCTTGTTTTTGAAATCAGATATTTTTCCAAGAACTGCGTTCTCCTTATACATCTTTGGATCAAGATTAAGATTCTTGATTACGTCCTTTAAAAGTTTCTTCTGGTCTTCTGTATCGTAAATAGTAAAATCGTTACTATATCCTATTCTGTCAATATATCGTCTTAAAATTCTTACGCAGGCTGAGTGAAAAGTACTTACCCAAACCTGTTCCGCGCCAAAACCAACAATCTTATTTACACGCTCACGCATTTCACCTGCCGCTTTGTTTGTAAAAGTTATCGCCATAATATTGTATGGCTGAACGTGTTTTTCTTCTATTAAATATGCAATTCTATGAGTCAGCACCCTGGTCTTTCCGGACCCTGCACCTGCCAATATAAGCAATGGTCCTTCCGTATGATAAACTGCCAACTGCTGCATATCATTTAATGTTTCGTATATATTATTCATAAATTCCATCCTTACCGGTAATTATAATTGTTTAATTTGTTATTATGATTACGTTAATCGTAACCTATTTCCAATTTTCATAATCATTTACACTGCTAAAATATTTTAACATATTCCATTCTAAGAATAAAGACACCTTTAATTTTGTTTTTTATTATATTTGCTTGTTTCAATTTTATATTCCAATTCCCGTATTCCATGATTTTATATAGATTTTTTTATTAATATTTTATCTTGTGGTTTTTATTACTACGTGTTATCCTTGTAGTATCAGATAATAAATTATTTATGGAGTAAGACAATGCAATCAGAAGATTTAATTAACCAGGTTTTAGAAGAAATAGAATCATTTAACATTGATGATATTCCTAACATAGATTTATATATGGATCAGGTAACAACATATCTTAATGGAAAATTCAACACATCCAAGAGACATGATGATGACAAGCTTTTGACAAAGACAATGATTAACAACTATGCTAAAAGCCGCCTGTTGCCTCCTCCTGAAAAAAAGAAATACTCAAAAGATCACATGATTATCTTAATCTTAATCTTTTTCTTTAAGAATGTTATATCTATAAACGATATCCAAACTATTGTAACTCCACTTCTAAAGGATTATTACAATAATGATAATATCAATAATTCATTAGAAGATGTAACTAATGCATTCTTAAATCGCGTTCAAAAAAGCGACCTTATTGAGCCTTTGATTAAAGAATTTAAAAATTCTCAGAACATTTTTGGTGACTTAGAAAGCTCTGACCGTGAATCAATTGAAACAATTGGGCTAATTGCCACATTAAGCTACGATATGTATATTAGAAAAAGACTTATTGAGAAGCTTATTGATTCTTTGCCTAGTTCAAAGGGTGATACTGGCAAAGATAAGAAATAAATTGTAGTGTTCCACGTACTTTTTCTGCACCGTACCCAGACATATTCAAATCTTCTGTTTTTGGGGTACGATTTTATTTTATGTAAACTGATTATATCACTTATTCTTGCTTTAAATACGTTTTTGTCACATATTGATCTTTATTCTATGTATTATATTAACCAATATGTCACTTATACTATATTTTCTTCAATATTTGTACCCCGAAAATTACACTTCCTTTAATTTTCGGGGTACACTCTATTAAAATTATAATTTTCTCCGTGTTATGTTAACCAAACATATTCAGAATATTCAAATTAACTGTATGTATTTCAAAAAAATAAATCATACGCAGTTAACATGCTACTTATAACAAAATGTTGTGGTTATTTCATAATCCGCTATTCCGATTTCCTGTAGATTAGTAAACACTTCACATTCTATCTTATATGTTAATCCTTCAATCATATTATAATTAGTAAGACTTACTCCTATTCGCACTTTACTTCCTGGTGCTAAACTTATCGGTGTTCTCCTAGAATTAAGAATTTCTTTTTTGCTTACATACTCTTTCTTCTCACCATTCTTGACAATTAAATAGTATGGATATGCCACAAAAATACATTGGTCTGACTTATTATTTAATTCAAGCTTTACATAATCTTTATTACCTTCTACAACCTTGACTGTAACATTCTTATTAGTAGCTTTTTTTAATTTCTTTTTCACCTGCACATTTATAGTCTTTCTCTTACCATATTGATCCTTTAATGTTATCTTTGCCTTGCCAATCTTTTTAGCTTTAACTAATCCTTTTTTATTAACAGTTGCTACTTTCTTATTAGTGCTTTTCCATTTTATTTTTTTCATTGACAAATTGCATAATTTTGCACTTTTACCCTTTTCAATAACAACAGTTTTAAATCGGTTTGTATCAATTTTTACGGTTTCTGCATTAACAATATTTCCCTGACTGCAAATAAATAACATAATCACCATTACTATCACAACGCTTATTTTTGTGTTCATACTCCCTCCTAATAAAAAGCATATCTCCAGTTATTATAAATATCTCCATTTCCTGGATTATAATAAAATTTATATCCCGTATTTCCATTTAATTCTGAAGGAAAAATATGATTGACTACATATACATTTTCTCCATTCATTGGCATATTAGGATCCATATAAACATAATAATATCGCTGCAAGTCTGTTCTATAATAGCATCCACACAAAGCTACTGCATGAGCATAATTTTTTGCACTGTTTTCTTCATTATGTAAGAAACTACAAAAAACCGGTTTATGGCTTTCCATTAAATACAAAACATCTGTAAAAGATAATTTATGTTCAACATATTTCATAGATATTGCATAATACTCCCACATTCTCTTTTCCCACTGAATATTTCCAACTGGATCCGCATTGTATTTTTTCTTTAAATCATAATACACTTTCCTTGCATTACATTTAACCGTTCCGCCACGTTTATAATTAATAATGCTAGCCCCTGTTGCCGCCCAACATATTCCCTGATTGTTAATTTCTCCATTAGCAATCAAATCTAATTTTGTCGTGTATAACATTAACGTATTTTTTGTATTCTTTATAGTTTCATACTTTTTCTTATGCGTTCCTATATATGAAAAATCTGTTGTATATTCACTATCATTTATACTTGCTGCCTCTATTTCATATTCATCTGAATTTAATTTTACATTTTTTGATATATCTGAAAACTTTCGTTTTTTTAATTTTCTATCTGAATTATTCTTTCTTATTGTTTTTCCTGCATTTTCACCTGTTACTACTTTCGTTTCTTTTTTGCTATGTAAACTTAATCCATTGCCATTTGATTCAACGCTAATTCTCTCTTCTCCTATATCATTAAAAAAATTTTCACTATATAAAAATGACGTTAATTTTTTTCCTTCGTATTCTGTAACATTTATTGCTCCTATCTCTTCATCTGCTACTTTCACAAAAAATATAGAACTTTTGTTTTTTGAATTTTCCACATTAAAAGACTGACTTATTTCTACTTTATCATTCTTTTGACAGTCCACTCCTGATAAATAACCTCCTAACTCCTCAATCGCAACACTTTTATCATTCTTCTGAACTTGTCCAGCATTTACGTTTTTCATATTTGCCATTAGCAAAACGCTTAATATAGCAAACATAATAAATTTTTTCTTACTTTTTTTCATATCTTTCCTCCTACTCTCTTTCTTTTCCATATTGGATTTCTCATTTTCATTATAGCATACTTAATTTTTAAAAAAGTGGAATATTCTCTTATTTAGTAGAATATTATTGAATTTTCGCATAAAAGAAAAAGGTACGAAATCTCTATCTCGTACCTTTACTTTTTATTCATCTTTCTTTAATACTCTTTCAAGTACCATATCATACCCGTCATTTCCATAATTAAGTGAACGGTTGACTCTGCTTATTGTCGCTGTTGATGCACCTGTGGCATTAGATATGTCAAGATAAGTCTTTCCTTCTCTTAACATTTTGGCTACTTCATATCTCTGTGAAATAGAAAGCAACTCGTTTACTGTACAAACATCTTCAAAAAATGTATAGCACTCTTCCTTATTCTCTAATGTTAATATTGCATCAAAAAGATGATCAACTTCTGTATTTCTAATTTTTTTACTCATTTCAACCTCCTGAGAGATACCTTTACTTACTTTAAGATTTTATCACTCTAAAGTTTGAAAGTCTAGTATTTTTTTCTTAATGTTTTTAATTCTTCAACACTAAACTTGTATGTTGTGTTACAGAAATCACATTTTACTTCGATTGCCTTGCCATCATTAATTATTTCGTCTAACTCTTTGTTGCTTAATCCTGCAAGTGCCTTTACAATTTTTTCCTTGCTACATGTACACTTAAACTGTGTATCGATTTTGTCTGTAAACTCAACATCCATGTCGCCCATTACTTCTTTAAGAATATCTTCAGGTGTCATACCTTTTTCAAGCATATCTGTAACTGATGTAATTTTGCTGATTCTATCCTCTAATGCCTGAATTGTTTCTTCGTCTGCAAAAGGCATTAACTGTACTATAAATCCGCCTGCCTGTTTTACTGTATTGTCTTTTGACATAAGCACCCCAAGGCCTACTGCTGAAGGAACCTGCTCTGATGTTGCAAAATAATAAGTCAAATCTTCTGCAACTTCACTTGTTCCAAGTGGAACCTGACTTGAATAAGGCTCTTTAAGTCCCATATCCTTAATAACTGTTAATGTTCCGTAACCGATTGCCGCGCCTACATCTAACTTGCCTGCATAGTTGGCAGGAATAAGCACGTTAGGATTTCCAACATATCCCTTTACGTTTCCGTGTGAATCTGCTGTAACTGTTACTCCGTTAATAGGTCCGTCCCCCTTCATCATAATTGTCAAAATATCCTTGTCGCCCTTCATCATAACGCCCATCATTGCTCCACCTGTAAGCAAACGACCTAAAGCTGCTGTTGCTACAGGACTTGTATTATGATGCTGTCTTGCTGTTTCAACCATCTCTCTTGATGTAATTGCAAATGCTCTAATCTGACTATTTGCTGCTGTTGCTCTTACTATATAGTCCACTTATTTTTCCTCCTGATTTTCTTATCTATATCTTCTTAAGTTTTTATTTCGAAACTTGATTTTTAATCTATATCTTTTTCAGTTTTTATTTCGAAACTTGATTTTTCTGACATTCTCTTGCCACAACATATATTCTTTCGCTTTCGCTATTAGGTTCATTTCTTGTAAATGCATCATAAACAGTTACAAACTCAAGTCCTGCAAGATTCAAAGCTTCTTTGATTTCTTCAACTGTATAAGCTCTCTGATAATGCTCCTCACTAAATTTATCATATCTATTGTCATCACCTTTAACAAAAATAGAAAGCATATATTCATTTATACAATCTTCCTCGTCAAAATAATTATCCCAAATAAAACTGCAGTCTTCTCTGTCCTCAGCAATTACCGATTCGCCTATACTTCTGTATAACTCTATTGTTTTTAAATCAAAAACAAAAATTCCACCCGGATCAAGATAATTGTTAACCAACTTAAAAGTTGTAACTAAATCTTCGAATTCCGTAATATAATTAATGGAATCACAAAGGCTTACTACTGCCGCCACCGTTCCATACAAATCTAGTTCACGCATATCCTGGCACAAATACAATATACTGTCGTTTTTTCTTTTTTCAATTGCCATATTAAGCATTTCCTGGGAGTAATCCACGCCAATCATATCGTAGCCCTTGTCTGCCAACAGTTCCGTAATATTGCCTGTTCCACAGCCCAAATCCAAAACAATGCCATCATTAACACCGTATTCTTTTAAAATGCTAACCAAATATTCGCACCATTTATCATATTCAATATTGTCCATAAACTTATCATAAACCTGTGCAAAACCCGTATATGCTTCCATAGTATTCCTCCATAATCCTTACCATTCTATCAGCAAAACTTTATAAACGCAACCATTAGACTTGCCAAAAATCTCACACTACATTATACTGACTATGACAATTTAAAATATGTTAAAATTATAAAATAAAAAACAGGTATGAAAGGTAAATTTAACAGGTAACTTTTTATGATAAATATTACTGGTGAAATCCGTAATTTATCCGCCAAAAGGCTAATCATTCCAACGATAACTTTTGTTCTTATGATTTTATCGTTAATGATTTTTCCTTTTTTTAAAGTGTTTAATCCCGAACCCATATCAAATATATATAATGTAAGACTTTCTGACAAATACGTAAAAGTAACTGCCAAAACCCTACATTACTCAGGTTACAATCTTATAAAATTTGGCAATAAGAAATACGGATATTATTATGCACTAAATGACAATCAATGTGTTTTTGTGATTCTTCCTGTAGGTAGCACACCTAAAAAAACATTAACCAATTACAGTTTTAAGGGCAAAGTTATAAAGCCCAACAGTTCTTACAAGGAGATGCTTGATGCATTCTCAAAAGACTTAAACTGGGATTCTCAATCCCTTTCAAAAATCACAGGTGAGTGTTTAATTAGCAATGCTAATTACCACCCTATTAAATATATGATTTTTATGTGGTTTGTTATAGTTATTATGCTGATTTCATTAAAGAATATAGTCGAAGCAATTATGGGAATAGTTAATCCATATCTTTACCCTGTTTGCACTTTTTTAAACAAACAGCTTGGAAAAGAATATATTGACGATGCCGAGTCAGAACTTAGTTTTGGTAATTACATACAGATTAACTCGATTTATATAACTGAAAACTATTGCATAGACCTTGGAAAAAACAAGATTTCCATACTTCCACTTAATGATATTGTGTGGTGCTACCGACTTGGAAATATTTCGCTTAATCCTAAAAGCGAAGAACCAACTTTTTCACTTCACTTTACATTAATAGATGGCTCCACAATTCTTTTTAAGAAAAAAACAAGCGACGAGGCTTTGGAGGCAATTAATGCCATCCGTGCAACAGAATACAATATTATAATCGGCCATTCGGAATCAAAGAAAAAAGCTGCAAAGGCAGTTATAAATAGTTATAAACAAAAATAGGCTGTCGCAACAACTGCAACAGCCTATTTTTTTGTGAAAACTATCTTCCACAACAATATTTATATTTCTTTCCTGAACCACATGGGCATGGATCGTTTCTTCCAACTTTCTTTTCCTTTATAACGGTTCCTGAAAGTTTCTGTTCTTTGTAAAGTTCCTTTCTTCTTTCAGGTGTTAAAAGGTTGTCCCATTCTTCTAAGTTATAAAGCCAGTCTGCCTTAGCATCTACCATGTTCTTGTATAACTTTTCAGGATCATATTCTAAGCTAACTTCTGTTGTATCTTCTAATTCTTCTATTGGATTCTCAACCTTTAAGCTTTCGTTGATTCCATCAAGGAAACCTACCATTGTAAGAACTTCCATATTGTATTTCTTTGCAAGTTCTTCAACTGTTCCCTTTACTACTACGTCAGGATGTCCAAGGATATCTTTGTATACTTCCTTCTCCTGTACGAAATAAGCACCCCAGAACTGATTGTACTGCTCCTGTGTCTGTTCCTGATTATAAGCGATTTCACGCCATGTCTTTAATAAATAATCGTTTGCCATTTTTTCCTCCAAATGTATTAATATGCTAAGCACCTGTTACTACCTAACATTATATTTTTCTTCTCTAGGATATTATACAAATACTAAACAATAATTGCAATAAAATATTATTTCTACTATACTAAAAAGAGTTTATAAAATAAGCTTTTTAAGCTTTTAAGTTGCAGTTTTGTGACAGAATGGAGTTTTTATGGAAAAATTAAAACGAATCCTTGCTATATTGGCAATAATTTCACTTATATTTTGTGCTTTGCTTACATTGGTTTTTGCACTTCTTACAAACTTTGGAGTTGGAGATTTTACTAATGCCTGGAGAGCAAGTGCATGGTCAATGATAATATTGCCGGTGCTTTTTTATGTAATGATATGGATTTGCAAGTTGTTGAATAAGTAGTAGAGAATATTGTAGTGGTTGACAAACTATACAGATAGGCATTGAGCCGTGTACTCATAGACCTAACGGTCTATTTCGTCACTGGCTTTCGCCACGTGTGCTACTACTATACAGATAGGCATTGAGCCGTGTACTCATAGACCTTCGGTCTATTTCGTCACTGGCTTTCGCCACGTGTGCTACTACTTATACAGATAGGCATTGAGCCTCTGTACTCATAGACCTTCGGTCTATTTCGTCAGTGGCTTTCGCCACATAAGAAAAGAGAGAGATGCACTCTTGTGAGTAAACTCACATCGTGCATCTCTCTTTTCTTCCACGGCTCAATGCCTATCTGTATATGATTTCATGTCTTCCTGGTCCGTTGCTTACCATTGTTACTGGTACGCCAAGTTCTTTTTCGATGAATTCGATGTATTTACGACAGTTTTCTGGTAGTTTGTCGTATTCTTTGATTCCACGTATTTCTTCTTTCCATCCTGGAAGTACTTCGTATACTGGTTTTGCTTTTTTGAGTTTTGCTGTTACTGGGAAGTCTTTTACTACTTCGCCATCGATTTCGTATCCTACACATACTGGAATTTCATCTAAGTATCCAAGTACGTCTAATACTGTAAGTGCTACTTCTGTAGCTCCCTGCATTCTTACTCCGTAACGTGAAGCTACGCAATCGAACCATCCCATTCTACGAGGACGTCCTGTTGTGGCTCCAAATTCTCCACCGTCGCCACCACGTCTTCTAAGTTCATCTGCTTCGTCTCCAAAGATTTCACTTACGAATTCTCCAGCTCCAACTGCACTTGAGTATGCTTTTACTACTGTGATGATGTCCTTGATTTCATATGGTGGTATTCCTGCACCAATTGCACCGTATGCTGCTAGTGTTGATGAAGATGTTACCATTGGGTAAATACCAAAATCAGGATCTTTTAATGTTCCTAACTGTCCTTCAAGAAGTACTGTCTTTCCTTCTTTAATTGCATTGTTTAAGTATAATGCTGTATCGCAAACGTAAGGTTTTACAATATCTCTGTATTCATGTAATGTTTCTAATAATTCATCAGCATTGATAAGTGGCTTATGATACATATGCTCTAACATAATGTTCTTCTGTTCTACTACTCTTGCCACTTTTTCCTTTAATGTATCTTCATCAAATAATTCTGATACCTGGAATCCAATCTTTGCATATTTATCTGAATAGAAAGGAGCAATACCTGACTTTGTTGAGCCAAATGCCTTTCCGCCAAGTCTTTCTTCTTCATATGCATCAAAATCAATGTGATATGGCATAAGAATCTGTGCTCTATCTGATACTAAAATATTTGGCTTTGGCACTCCCTGTGATACAATACTATCAATCTCCTTCTGAAGATATGGAATGTTCAGTGCCACACCATTTCCTATAATACATGTAGTATGCTGATAGAATACTCCTGATGGAAGTAAATGAAGTGCAAACTTACCATATTCATTAATAATAGTATGTCCAGCATTACTTCCTCCCTGGAATCTTACGATAATGTCTGACTTTTCGCCAAGCATATCTGTAATCTTACCTTTTCCTTCGTCGCCCCAGTTAGCACCAACAATCGCTCTAACCATTTGGTTTCCTCCTATTTAACTTGAATTGTTCTTTATTATTTA
>ENA-ORTG01001881-ORTG01001881.1-human-gut-metagenome-genome-assembly--contig:-NODE-1881-length-18206-cov-14.670652_pt1 | contig 18206 bp, 9 predicted proteins | sample MGYA00241906_ERZ509176 | MGnify/ENA primary metagenome ERZ509176 (study PRJEB26280, sample SAMEA2338811) | human gut metagenome | biome: human gut; feature: human-associated habitat; material: faeces...
GCTCCGCGAGTTTTTCGCCGAGCATCAGGATAAGCCTGCGCTTGAAAATCCATCAAGCGCAAGCTAAAAATTTTTGTCGTGTGCTTGACATACGGGTGGCGGAGATCATGGAAGCGTACCCGTTCACAGCCCGCGTGGTCCAACAGCCTGTGCAGCCGCTGGCGCACCACCGAGGGCAGCAGGGGCGAGTCCTCCTTCTTGGGGGACGGAAACAGCCATCTGGAAACATTCCTTTTCCGGTACTCTCTGAACACCTCCAACACTTTGGGCGGTAGGAGCAGAGTGCGTACCGCCGCCTTTGTTTTCGGCTCAGTGATGACCAATTCCGAGCCTATGACCACCGCCTGCTTGCTGATTCGCAGTTCGCCCGTGGTCAAATTCAGGTCCTCCCATTGCAGGGCCGTCAGCTCGCCCAACCGCAGCCCTGTGGCAAATTCCAGCAGGAACAACTCGTAGTACTTTTCCTCCTTCGCCTGGATCAGCAGCTTCTGCATGGACTCCCGCGAGAGGACATTCATTTCCCCTTTTGGGGCGGGCGGCAGCTTGCAGCCAGACGCGGGGTTTTGCGGGATCAGATCCTCCGATACCGCCCGTTCCAGCGCCCGCCGGCACAGGCTGTGGATGTTGCGGAGCTGGGAGTCCGCCAGCCCCGTTTCACCGTCCGATTGGTCCGCACGCCCCTCCGTTTTCAGCCAGGCGAAGAACTGCTGCATATCCTTCGCGGTCAGCCTGTTCAGCGGGATATGACCCAGTTCCGGTCTGATGTACAGCCGGAGATAGCCTTCGTAGATCCGCCGTGTGCCGGGACGGGCAGCGGGTTTGCTGTATGTTTCATACCAGTGCTCCATCCAGTCCCCGAAGGGCATATCCGCCCTGGTCCTCGGCGGCGCAGGCGGCGCAAGAGTATCCTTCAGCGTTTTCAGCTTCTCCACACACTCAGATTTTGTTTTAGCCAGCACATTTTTCGTTTTCGGCAGGCCCTTGTCATCGTAGCCGATGACCACACGGCCCTCCCATCGGCCGTCCTTTCTCAGGCGGACAGTTCCTTCTCCATTTTTCCGTTTTCTTCCCACGATCTCAGCTCCTCTCCGAAAACGTCTGTGAGGAATTCCCCCACGATCTCCGCCGCCCGCCTCTGCATATCGCCGGTGGTGTGGGTGTAGGTATCCAGCGTGAATGCCGCTCTTGTATGGCCGAGGATCCCAGAGAGCGTTTTCACATCTACGCCGGAGGTCAGCGCATGGGTGGCGAAAGTGTGGCGCAGATCATGAAAGCGGATGTCAGGCAGTCCCGCCTGCTCCAGCAGCAGCTTCATGCGCCGGTAGGCGGCATCCGGTGCGGTCGGCCGCTCCGGGCGGAGCAGGTCCGGGAATATCCAAGCTGTCTTCGCCGCCCGCTTTCTCTCCTTCAGCAGCACCGCAAGGCTGGGCGGCAGGGTGATCGTCCGTGTCCCCGCGTAGGTCTTGGTATCGCCTGTGGTAAGGCCCTTGCCCTTCTCCCGGCGCACCGTGCGGCAGATTTTCAAGGTTCCATTCACTGCGTCGAAGTCCTCCCACCGCAGGCCGCACAGCTCGCCCCTCCGCAGGCCGGTGGTGAGCTCTGTGTAGAAGAGGTCATGCCATAGGGTGTCCTTCTGAATGAACTCCAGAAGGCGGTCGACCTGCTCCGCCGTCAGCACCTTCTTTTCCTGATAGCTGAACTTTGGCGGCGTCACCTCCTCCACTGGATTCCTCGGGATGAGCCGCGCCTGTGCCGCTGCTTTCAGAATTCCATGGAGCGTGGTATGGATGCGGCGGACCGTGCCGCTGGCCAGCTTCCGGGACAGCATATCATAAAACCGCTGGATGTCCGCCGCCTTGAGCTGCCCGATCCGTTTCTCTCCAAGGCAGGGACGGATATGGTTCTCGATGTAGCCGCGGTAACCGTTCAGGGTGCCGGGCCGCACCATCCCCTCCTTGCTCACCAGCCATTGGTCCAGCCACTCGGACAGGGTGAGCCTGCTCTGCTCCGTCAGGTCGACGCCCTGATAGGCGGTGATGCACTTCCGCAGCCTTGCGGTCAGCTCCTTTTGGGTATCGGCGTAGACATAGCGGAAGATGGAGTCGCCGTTGTCCTTGTGCCCCACTACGATGCGGCCCTCCCAGCGGCCATCCTCCCGCTTGCGTACCATGCCGTCGCCGGACGGTCTTCGTTTTGCCATGTGGTTTCACCTCCGAGGTTTTTTCTTTGATTAGGCGCAGCAGCTCCTGCGTGGCCTGAGGGTTATTCTGCCGAGGGAAATTTGTGCGGCTCTGCCACGCACTGATACAGCACCGCGCCACAGCGACGACAAAGCAGGTACTGCAGGCGGTTGCCCAACAGGCCATGTTTTCGGAAGGTCACCAGCGCCTCGCCGTGCTGCCAGCCCCTTCCGATGTCCTCGCTGCCGCAGTAGAGGCAGCGCGTCACCGGGAATTGATGAGTCATGACTGCTCCTCCTTTTCTGATTGGTAAACACACAATACCGAAGACGCGGAGAGAAAGCGAGTGGAATCCCCGGCACCGGCGCAAATTCTACGAAAGCAACAATCCAGCCACCCCATCCTCTCTCGCGGTCCGGCTTTACTCCGGGCCTAATCAAAATCCGGCAGCATCCGTTGGATGTCCTGGGCATCCTCAAACCTGATCTGCCCGTTGGTGCGCTTGACCTCGTCCGTCACATAGCCGCGCAGGGCGCGGCGATCCTCCATAGCGTCGCCGAAGTGCGCGGCGATGGTGTGGGCCATGATGCCCTGCTCCACCGCGCACTTGAACAGGAGGCAGTTGGTGCGGTTGGCGCTGTCTGCCACGATCCCGCGCAGCGTCGCTGTCAGCGCGTTGGGGAGGTACTCGCTTGCATCCTCCGCGCCCAGGTAGCCCATGTAGAAGTGCAGCGACTTTTCAATGAACTCGCTGCGGCTTTTGCAGTTGGCCTCCTCCAGCCAGCCGTCCATGCGGCGGATCGTCGAGGGTCTGAGCCAAGCGGGGATCCGCGTCTTATTTTCGTGTTCCATATTGTTTTCTCCTTTTTTCTGGTGTGACACCGCGCAAACCCGCACGGTGTCTGGATTTTTCGTCTTTTCGACCACCTAAGCCCCGCAGGAAGTCCCAAACCGACCTCGGAGCGGCATCCTCGGAAAGCCCCGCACTGCGGGGCTTTGTGGGCGAGAGGGGTCGCTTTGCGACCACCTCTCTTTATCTTGTGCTTTTATCGAACGGGTGGGTTTCAGCGGAACTCGCCATAGCCGGGGGAAAAGCGGTGAACCCATGCGCTCTGTTCTCCCTTTGCGCCTGTGTCAAAAAGCAGCAAATTCCGCATCAGTGAGACGGGGGTGGTATCACTACCCTCGGAGCGAGCCGCGTGCTCCCAAAACTCTGTGCGGCCACGGGTCAGGAGGGCGTATTTTGCCGTTTTACGCGCTCTGCTCTCCCGCTGCCGGAGTGAACGCAGCGCCCAGCTTTTCGGCTCTTGCCTGTGCCCGCTGCCGTTCCATGGCTTGTCCCGCTTTCTCCAGCTGACGCTCATAGCAGAGGGCGAGAGCATTCTTGATCGGCAGGATGGTGTACTTGAGACAGCCGTTGCGCTTGAGACCGTCCCTGTGATGATCTCCGTGCGCTCTGTTCGGATGAGCCCATGCTCTTCCAGTGCGGCAACATACTTTGCTACGGTGTTGACCGAGATGCCCAGCTTCCTTGCGATGGCGGGGTAACTGACAATGCATTGGTAGGTGCGGCGATCCTCAATGCGGAGGAGGTAGGCGTAGATGTTGATCTCCATGTGGTGCAGTCCCAGATCAAAGACTGCGTTGGGAACAGGAAAGAAATTCTTGATGGTGTCCTTCTTCACATAGGGCGTGTTCAGCATTCCGACGCCCCTTTCGTGTGCGCGGCGATCCATTTCCGCAGTTCCTCCTTCGGAACGACGATGCGTTTGCCGATCCGCAGAGAGGGAAAGTCATCCTCCTGAATGAGTTCGTAGATGCTGGAGTCCGAGACTCCCATGAGATCCACCAGCTGCTTCACATTCAGCAGCAGGGGCAGTTCGTCATAGCTGGTATAAATGCTTTTCTTCAAATCGTGTCCTCCTTGCAGCTTTGTTGGTAGAGCGTATTCAGTTTTTGTCGGTAATGTGTATTTTGATCTCACCCCCCTACGATTCTTTCTCTGCTGTACGCCGCGCCCTCGCTCCGTTGGTGCGCTCCCCCTTTGCGGGCTCGTGGCGACACTTCGCCCGGAGCATCCGGGCTGCGGCGGCAGGGATCAACTTTTCAAGGTTCCAAAAATAACGGTTGACATATCTGCCTTAATAGATTAGACTTATTTCATAAAACTTGTTTCATGCGTCTACTTCTGGGCATACTATAACATGTCAACGCCCCCGTTGTCAAGTCTTATTAAACGCTATATATTTCATCAGTCTAATCTCGTTTTAAGGAGAGTCCATTATGCATACCTACATTTTCAGAACCTACATCGACGGCGGCAGGGAGTACTACGAGTACACCGATGCAGCGGACAGAGAGCAGACCATAAAAAAAGACTTTCCGTTTCCGGAAAGTCTGATGAGTCTGCTGTATATGGATATCTGGGAGCTGGAGCCCATCACCAGGAAGATGGACAAGGCCTTGCTGGCTTTTTACCAGTCCAGCGCCAAGGATGACCTGCAGGTCGTAGCAGCAGGACTGGACGAGATTGCATCCCGACACGTCTATTTTGAGCTGCTGCGGCTGGACTGGCTGGAGCGTTTGGATATGGTGGACAGCACCGCACCCGGAGATTTTCAGGACTTGCTGCCACACAAGAAGATTTCTTATCTCTGCAGCAGCATCGACACCATGCAGAAGCAGATCAAGGGGCTGATCGCACAGGCGCTGGACATGGACGGTGAGAAGAGATCCGTATCCGAGAAGATGGTGGCCTACTACAACGCCGAGGGCGGCGACACGCTGAACACCTTTCAGTTCCAACCCCAGACCATGAACTTTGAGGTCATCGACAGACGGATCTTTGCCGAGGTACTCTATCCCAAGGACGTCTGCGACCTCATCGATTTCCATGTGCGGGAGTGCGTGAAGCGGGAGGTGAGGATGCGGGTGTGCAAGAACTGCCTGCGCTACTTCGCCGTGACGGGCAAGGCCAGCATGGAGTACTGCGGCCGGATCTGTGACAGCAAGGGCCGCACCTGCCGGGAGATGGGGGCCATCAACACATGGACGCAGCGCAAGCAGGGCGACGAGGTGTTCAAGGAATACCGCAGGGAGTACAAAAAGCGTTTCGCCCGCATCAACGCAGGCAAGCTGACCAAGAGCGCGTTCTACGCCTGGAGTGAGGAAGCCAGAAGGAGGAAGGAGGACTGCGACAGCGGCGTGATCACAACCGAGGATTTCTCCCGCTGGCTGAAGGAGTCGTGAGAAAGAGGTGCCGCTATTGGGCGGAGATGGTTCCGGAGATGCAGCCCTATAAGTGAGCTTTTGCGTTTTCCTCTTACAAATAAGAATACCTTTCATTCATCGACCCGAAACCAGAATATGGGGCGGCGGAATAATACCGCCGCCCCACATCTGTATTGTACCGAGACGATTATTTGTTGTAGGTGCGGAACAGGAAGGTCACGATTTGAGCACGGGTGCAGTCATTATCGGGACCGAACAGCCCGCCGCCGATGCCGGTGGTGATGCCGTTTGCCGCAGCCCATGCCACCGCATCCGCATAGTACGCGTTTTTGGGAACATCGCGGAACTCCGCTGTACCCTCTGCCCTGGCACTTAGCGCACGGTAGAGGAAGGTCACGCTTTGCGCCCTCGTACAGGTAGCATCGGGTGAGAATCCTCCATTGCCCGTGCCAGTCGTGATCCCGTTCTCGACTGCCCAAGCCACCGACCTCGCATAGTAGGCACTTGCGGGTACATCAGAGAAACTGCTGGCATTCTTCGGCTCCGGACTGCCCGCTGCACGCCACAGGAAGGTGACGATCTGCGCGCGGGTGCAGGGAGCGTCGGGTGCGAACAGACCGTTGCCGACGCCGCCGGTGATGCCGTTTTTCGCAGCCCATTTGACGGCCTCATAGTAGTAGGCGTCCGTGGAAACATCCGCAAAGCTCTGTGTTGGAGCTTCCTCAACGAAGCGGGCTCTGACAGTCACATCGCCTGCAGGCATGATGAAGCTGTACTCGCCGCCCCACTTTCTGAGATCGAGTTCGCTGCCCTTCTTGTCCATAACCATAAGCATTTCCAGCTCATAGCCCCTGTCGGGATAGACCATGATGGTTACTGTGGAGCCCTTGGCAGCAGACGAAGGCGAAACGGTAATGCTGCCGTTCATAGTCCTTTCGACCATGATGTTGTAGGCCGGGTTAAAGATGCCTCCGCCCGAGCCGCCGCTGCCACCCGAGCCGCCGCCCGAAGGTGCAGCATACTTCACCCAGCTCACGCCGAAGGGCGACAGACTAGTCACACGGAAGTGCAGGCCATCCGCCTGCTTCGTGTGCGAAACGAGCTCCAGTTCACCGGCACGGGCAACAGTCGTAAGCATGTGGACTATCGTAAAGGTATCCTTGCTGTCTGTGCCGTTGGGATAAGGAAGCACCACCTCCACACCGCCTGTGGGGAAATTCGCTTCATCGACCTCGATCCATTTGCCCTCGGCGTTCTTGTATCGCAGCGCAATGTCATAGAACGCACGGTTTTCCGCCGTTCCGATCATCATGGTCTCAAGCCGGAGCTTGATCTTCTCCGCCGTATCAAGGTCAGGATGACTCTCCAGCACCTGCGGCACGGTCAGCTCGCCTATGACCAGCTTGTGCGCGGCGATGTCCGCGCTGATATTGCCAGTCACGCCGGTGAGTGTGACGGTATAGCTCCCGTCCGCGTTCTTCCGCGCGGAAACCGTCTCGCAGTCTGCTGCTTTGCCGCTGCCGGTCAGGCAATCGTAGCCGTTGACGGTCAGCTTGGAGAAGTCGCTGTACTCAGCGGCTGGCCTGACCGTGAAGGTCACATCACCGCCTGCGCGGATCTCGGTAGCCGGCGGAGTGTCCGCAGGCAGCCTTTTCACATCGGAGATCTCATAGCCGGGCCCGCCCGTCGGAATGGAGAAGCCGCTGTACTCGGCAAAGGCCGCCGTGACCTCCACATTCCTGCTCAGGCTTTCAATGGTCAGTGTGTTGGACAGGCAGTGATCCATAGTCACGCCAAGGGAAGACATGTTCTCCCGGGTGACCGCGATGCCGTTCACCGTCCAGCGGCCGGTCATCATTCCGCTGCTCGGTACTGCGGCGAATACCAGTCTGGAGCCGCCGGCAACGCTGGCCTGCCGCCCTGCGGACAGAGCCAGCTCCGTGCCGTCGGCAGCAGCGCTCAGCGTGCCGCCAACGCCGTTCACGGCGTAGGAAACATCATAGCGGACGGCTGTGGCGAACACCACGGTGACCGTGTGCGCCTGCGTCACATTTTCCAATGTGTAGCTGGTCTTGTTGGAAGAGTTAGGCACGGGAACACCGTCCACCCGCCACTCCTTCACATAGCCGTACTCCGCGGGAACGGCGGTAAAGATGATGCTCTGCCCGTAGGTCACGGTGGCGGGGCTTGCCTCATGACCCTCGGCGGTGATCGTGCCGCCGCCGGAAGCATCGTAGGTCACCGAATAGGTAGTGGTATTCTCTGTAAATACGGCTTCAATGGCGTATTCCATTGTTGCCTCCTGCCCGGTGGGAACCGTCCAGCGCAGCGTTGCAGTCTCGTTTGTAAGGGTCTCGCCATCGATCGTCCAGTGGTCGAACACATAGCCGTTATGCGGCGCGGCAGTGAAGGTGACCTGCATGCCGCCGCGGATGCTCGCCGCGCTGCCGGAGTACCCATCTGCGGTCACGGTGCCGTGCTCCGCTGTCCAGCTGACGGTGTACTCCACCGGGCGGAACGCTACGGTGATGACCGCGCCCGCGCTTCCGGCGGTATAGGTGTAGGTGCTGTCCGTTTCACCGCTGACCGGCGTGCCGTTCACCGACCACTGCTCCACCTCGTAGCCGATATCCGGCTCGGCGGTGAAGATGACGGAAGCGTCTTCTGCCAGTGTGAAGCCGGAGGCAATATTACCAACCTGCTCCGTACCGCCCGCCATTGCGCCGGTAATGCGGCCGTGCTCTCCGGCGGATGCCGTGATCCTGTCGCCCAGCGGCATGAACTGTACCATAACGGTCTTCTCCTCGCCAACACCTCTGAGCACCAACTGCGTCCCGATGAAGGCCGCGCCGCTCTCCTGGTACACCTCGTCGTTCACGCGCCATTCCTGCACACGGTAGCCGTCATCCGGAGCTGCGGTAAAGGTCAAATCGGAACCCTCATAGACCTCTTCGCCCGAAGAGAGGCCGTATGTATACGCCGCCATATTTTTGCGGACCGTGTTTGCGGTCAGGGTGCCGTTGTCGCTGCCGCCGACCGCCGCCACGGAGTAGGAGATCGCATACTTGTCCAAGGCTGCAAAATCCGCCGAAAGCGTCTGATCTGCCCTGACATTGTGGATTGTATAGGTATGATTATCGCTGTTGTCCACCGCTGTCCAGGCTTCGTCGGGATTGTTCACAACATAGCCTGTATCCGGCTTGATGGTAACGGTCAGGTTCGTTCCGGGATCCACATAATCGGTAGAGGTTATGGTGACAGGCTTGCTGTTTCTTGTGCCGCGCACCTCGATCGTGCCGTTTGCCGTGTGCTCGATCATCACGACCGGCTTCTTTGCCACGGTGACGGTGACCTCGGTATCGGCGGCCAGCTTCAGCTCCGCCGACCTGCCGCCTGCCGCAGGCGTTACATTTTCGCTCCACGAAACGAGATCATAGCTGCCGTCCAGCGTCAGCGTGAAGTCCACCGGCGTATTCGCCGCATAGGAGCCTCCGCTCGTCAGTTCCGTGCCATTGCTGGAGGCTGTCAGGGTCGCCTTGTCCCCGTCCTCGGCTGCAAGACCGAGGATCTTCCAGCTGAGACGGTGGGTGTTGGCCACGGCGACCACCGCGCGGACATACAGCGCTGCCGAATCGCTGCCAAAGGCGGTGTCGTACAGCGTGAAGCTACCGCCGGAGCCGCCTTCTATCCAGGTCTCACCGTCCGTGGAGTACTCCCAGCGGTTGACCGTGTTGAAGCTCGTGTCCGTGAAGGTGACCGTATAGGTCAGCGCCGTGCCCTGGGGCAGAACGCTGCCCGCAGCCACAGTCTCGCCGGTCCGCGCCCAGGTGATGGCGACCGTGCCTGCAGAAACCGGGTTCTCTTGCCCATCCGTCAGCGTGGGTTCAGCGGCGGTGAAGGTTTTTTTCGTCACAAAGGAGACCGTGACTGTGTATTCCGCCTGATCCAGTCCGGAAAGGGTCAGTTCTTCCTCGCGGTAGGGCTTACCGGCGCCCGGCCATGTGTAGTCCGTACCGTTCACCGTCCACTTTTCCACCATATAGCCGCCCTGCGGGACTGCGGTAAAGGTGACGGAGGAGCCGTAGGTGACCTTTGCGTTGTTTGCGATCGTGCTGCCGCCGCCGGTCCTGGCGGTGACGGAGCCGTTTTCGCCCGCGCTGTAACGGATCACGGAGAACTGGTTGGCGAATTCCACCTCGACCTTGAGCTGCCCATCTTTGGCATCGCGGGCGATGCTGAACGCGTCGATGCTCAGCGTCTGCGTGGCCGAGCCTGTGGTCGCTCCGATGCGGTATGGCGAGCCTTCTCTGACCTCCGTACCGTTCACCAGCCAGCGGCTGACCTGATAGCCGGTCTCCGGATTGGCCTGGAACACAAGCGGCTCTCCCTGCTTGCGGTTCTGGCCGGAGGAGAAGTTCGTCAGGTTGCTGCCATAAGATCCGAAGATCGTGCCATGCCCGGTGGCGGCCACCTGATAGTAAACCGGCGCCGCATCAGCCTCGCGGCGGAGAGAGTTCGTCTGCAGCGTGACCGAGTACGCACTTTGCAGGCGTCTGGAATGCTCCGATTCCTCCCACTGCGGCGCAAAGGTGAATACGCCGGTCCTGTCCGGGTTAGAAAAATATTCGTTGATGTCGGAAACGGTCAGGCTGTTTTTCAGCGTAGCCTTGTCGCGCTCCAGAGCGCCTACAAAGTCGAGCCTGATGTCCTGCAGTGCGGTGGGCGCGGCACCCCAGGCCGGGCGGATCGTCAGCCCGCGCGGTGTAACGGTCAGCACGGCGGACGCAAGCTCCCTGCCGTTGCTGCCCTTTGCCGAGAAGGTATACTGTCCGGCGGTCTGTGGGAAGAAGCGGCCGGTGTCGATGTCGGCCGCCGCCGCGCCGGGGGCTGCCGCCTGATAGGAGACGGTTTCGTCTGCCTGCGTCCACGCCGCACCGTTCCACTTCTGCGTCTGAAGCGTCAGATCTGCGCCGTATTCCACAGATGCGCCGAGCGCCTTGCCGTTTTCGGTCAGCAACAGACGGTACAGAGTGGTATTCTTCCCTTCAGTGTCCTTGCCCAGCGCAGCGTAATACACCGGTGTTTTCGAGCTGGAGGCCGCATAGCCGCCATCCGCGGTCACAGCCGCGTGGATGGTGTATACGCCCTGGGTGGGAGCTGTCCATTCCATAGTCATCGTGCCGTTCGTATCCGTCGTGACTGCGATTGAAAAGCTCTCCCCGGTGGCGGTGTCCGTGATAACGAAGGCCGCGGGCTTGTTTGCCAGCTTTTTACCGTTGCCGCTCGTCACCTCGGCAGTGAGCTTCAACTTCGAGCCCGATCGCTGCTTATAGGTGTCAACGGAAACCTCAACTGTTTCGCTATAGGAAACAGGCATCAGGCTGCTCAGGGGATATGCGTCGTCGTCGATCAGCAGCTTTTCCGCCGGATCGACTTCGGTCATGGTGTAGGGGTCCGTGTCCGCCGACTTTTTCAGGAGGAAGAAGCACTCCTTATCATCCTTCTTGCCGAAGAGCACGATCTCTTCGTCGTTCTTACTACGATGGAAAACGGAATACTGCGGCTTGTCGGATTCTTTCAATTCAGCTTCCGTGCCGACAGCGCCGCCGTCGTCGTTGAAATATTTGCCGCCGCTCTCCCAGTAGAAGGTCGGTTTTGCGGTCGAGCCATCCCAGTGGGCCACAGTGAAGTAGACCGTGCTCGTCTCGCCGGCGGTTACTTCCTTGCTCAGCTGGCCTTCGGCGAGGGCTGCTGTAAAGCCTTCCACCTCGGTCTTTCCGTTGAACGCAGTATATGCGGGAGAAAGCGCTTCCCCTGTCACAGTATATGGCTTGCTGCTGTCCGGACCGGTGGTCAGCTGGTAATATTGGGTCTCCGTGATCGTGGTGCCGCCCTGTGTAGTTTTGCTCTCGATCACGCCGACGTACGGGCCGTTTTCTCCCGCCTGGTACACAGTGCCCTGCACGCCATCCTTCTCGAAGGAGGCTGTTTTCTGAACGCTCTGTTGCTGTGTAGCGGTCGTTCGCTCCGTCCAGTCCGCCCCGCCGTAGTATGGCTCGCTCTGCGTTCCTTTCCCGCCGTCCGCGTCTGTCACGGTTACATCGCTAACGCTGGTGGGCAGTGCGCCGATCGTCAGCGTGGCCGTGTTGCTGTAATAATACATCGCAGAAGACTCCGCCAGTATGTATGCTGTCACCATCAGCCGGTACTGGGTGCCGTTCATTGCGGCCGCTGCGTCACGCACGGTCAGTATCGAGCTGGTCGCGTTGCGTACATCTTTCCACGCAGGCGAGCCAGGGTTGCGCTCCTGCCATTGCATGGTAAGGGTAGTATTCGGATCGCTCTTGAGTACTGTGGCCGAAAAAACTGCATCCTCTCCGGGGCGCACCGTTTGATCGGCGACCGCACCGACCTGAACATAGTTCGTGCCGTTTTCCTTCGGCGTGGTAAAGCTGATCGAGCTGCTGTCCACAGACTCCACGCCGTTGGTGTAGCCGCGCGCCACAAAGGTGTAGGACACATCTCCCGCCAGATCGTTCAGCTCAAAGCGGTTCTTCGTTCCGGAAACGGCACCAACAAAAGCATACGGCCTTGTGGCGTTCTCCATCACGCGGTAGATACGATACTCCTCCGCCGGACGGCTGCCCGCACTCCAGGTGAGCGTTGCGCCGGTGCTGGTAATCGTTTCTACTGCCAGATCTCTGGGCGGAGAGGACGGCGCGTGGACATTATTCACCAGATAGCCCAGCGCGGGGACCTTTTTCCCATTGAGCGTCATGTTCCACATGACGAAGTTCCACGAGAAGCCATAGCCGTCCGCCTTGGGGCTGTTCACCGAGCCGCTGTGCTCCGTGCCTGTGCCGTTCATTTTGGAGTGGCTCTTGGTAAAGGTATAACCGGCTCCGCCGCCCACCTTCGCTCCGCCGATCTTTTTCCATGCCACCACATTCACAGAGAGTTCGTACTCAAAACTCTTCTCTGTCTCCGTGGTAACGGTAATGGTCTTTTCGATGTTGCCCTTACCCGTCAACTCGGACCAGCCGCTTTTGGACACGAGAGGGGTAGAGCCGCCTGCGTTGGTGATTTGGCTGACGTTGGAGCGGTAGCTGAAGGGGTTGCCCGCCTCTGCCAGCCGATCCTCGGCAATGGGTTCTAATCTGTAGGCGACGGCTTCTTCATTGTATTCCTCCACAGAGATGATACTGGTGTGGGGTGGCAGGGTCTTCATGACCGCCATATCTTTGCCGTCGGAAAGATTTCGGTAGGTATAGACCAGTACGGGAACACGGTACACCACCACTGCGTTCTCTCCGGAATTGTTTTCATAGTCGACGCTGTGTTCAATGGAGCGGCTGACATTGGTGGCCCAGGTGAAGTTGTTTTCGATGGTGGTCTCAAAACCGGCGCCGGAGTTTTTGAACTCGACCTCGTACCCCGCCATCACGGTAGTGTTCAGGCCGTGGCTCTTGCCGCTGCCGCTCCCGCTGCTGCTGCTTTTGCCGTAAGCCGTGCGGCCCTCGCCCAGATCGTCTCCCAGCTCCTCAAAGTAGGGCACGGCCTCCAGCACGGCCAGCACGTCGTAGTCCGTCCACTGACGCTCCACGCCCACATAGCGCACCAGGGTGCTGTCGCTGTCATAGTTGAAGTCGGTCAGACACACATAAGCGCCAGATTGCTTGCTGATGAACCAGCCTTTCGTTTCCGAGTGCCTGAACGCATAGCCGCTGTTACCGTCCTTTGGCTGGCAGTCGATGGTATACAGGGTGCTGTAATGGTTTCCGGTGCCGCTCTGCTTGACCAGCGATGCGAAGACGACCTGCTCGCGCCCCTCGCCGTTGCCGTCAAAGTTGCCCACGGCCACGGCCTGCACCTGCTTGTTGGTGATCTTGGTTGATCCAATGTATTTGTCGGTTTGAGTGAAGGCACCGTGAGTGTACTTGTGGGCGAGGGAGCCGCTGCCGCTGTTGTCATCCCACGCGTACACACTGCCCGAGAAGAACACCGCATCCGCCTGCGCCCCGCCCTGATAACGGAAGCACTTCACGATCAGCGGACTGAGGACCTCGTCGCCGCTGTACAGACCGTGAGTGGTCAGCGTATTCGTGGTAAGTTCCTGCCGGTGCAGGAACTCATACGTGCCCTGAAAGTTTTTCTGCACGCCCGCCCACGCTTCGGTCATGCCGACGCACCGAACCATGGAGAAGCCGAAGTTTCTATTGTTGATCGTGATATTATGGGTGCCGGTGTAGTCGATCATGCCCGCCGTGACGATCTCCGGGAAATCCGTCCCGTTGGAGGAGTCGTCACTGACCAGCACATTGCCCACGGAGGAGCTGCCCCAGACATAGCGGTGCAGCTTGCTCGCCGGGGACACATCTCCCACCGCAACAGTCTCATTGCCCGCCGAGGGCGCGTATTTGAAGGTCTGCGTCCACACGCCCTCCAGCCTGTCGTACAGGAACACCTGCGTGCCCAGATTCTTGACACCGTCGTTGCCATGGGTATCGTTCAGCCCGGCGGTGATGACCAGCTCATCGTAGCCGTCCTTGTCGGTATCCGCCGCCGTCAACTGCACCACCGGCACATTCTGAATATGATTTGCCTTCAGGGTGCTGACACCCAGCAACTCGTACACGTTGCCGATCTCGCCGCTCTCGGTCAGCGTCAGGCTGTTCCCTTCGCCGCTGATGGTGTATTCCATCAGCTTGGCATCTCCGTTTCCCTGCGTGGGCGGCACGTAGACGACCACGGAATCCACGCCGTCGCCGTCGAAGTCGCCGCAGGCGATGGCGGCGAAGCCGCCCAGCTCAAAGGCAAGGCGGTTGATCCAGCTCCGGTTGCCGGAGGACACCAGGTTGGTGTGCACCGCTTTGTTGTTCCGGTCCCGCAGGGACAGCTCGATCCCTGCCGCACTCAGACCGATCATGGCGATGTGCTCCTGGCGTCCGCTGCCGGTATTCACGCCGTCGGTGGCCGCTACACGGTAGCTGGCTTGCGCTGAAGCCGGGAGGGAGTTGAACGTCACGCGGTACTGGTTCGCCAGATTCGGGAAGGCCCCCATCAGATCTCCCGCCTTGGAGCCGTCCCCGTTGTAGTCATAGGTGTGGCTGTACAGCGGTGCTCCGCCCCAGCTGTAGGACAGCATCAGCTCCGACTTGACAAACAGCGGCACGGCGCGGCCGCTGCTGCCGAAGGGGGCGTCCGCCACCGCGCTGTTGTACTCAGTGCTGCCCGCTGTCAGTCCTGTAGCCGCCGGCAGACCGAAGGCTCCCTTGCCCTCGGAGGCAGCCGCAGTGCCTTCCTCCGCCCGCACCATGGCGGGCAAAAGCTGCACGCACAGGATGGCGCTCAACAGCAATGCCATAAGTCTTCTGCTGCAATGTTTCATAAGCGATTCCTCCTTTGCTTCGCAGGGTGTCACATAATTCTGCTTATTCTAATTTTACCATGCTTTTCTCGCCCGCGCTGTGTCGTTTAGGGGCGAATTCGTGTTGTTTAGGAGAACAGGGCATATATCGCTTGTGCGATTTGTGCTCCTTTGCTACAATGTTGGAAGAAAGGAGGGCGGTACGGTGAGCACAAAAAACAGGAAAATCTGGGCTGCTGGGGTATTGCTGATCCTCACGGTCGCGGCGGCGATCGGGTTCCTGTTCCGCCTGTCGCAGCCGGATCAGGAACAGCGGTCGGTCTACCTGAACTGCACAGAGTCGGATCGCGGCGGCTGGGTATTCTTTACAGAGGCCGGCCCAGTGGAACCTGTCTTCGGCTTTGGTGGTTATATCAACGGTATTCCGGCGGAGGGGACCGGCCCTGTCGCGGCGGAGCGCGTGATGGAGGAACCGGGTGCGCGGCACTTTCTGCAGTTTGACAGTTACGGCGCTGGCCTGCAGGTGTTTCTGGATCATACGCTTCTCTATACAGACTTTCCGGCCGAGGAAAACCCGGTGGACAGCTTTCTGGAGGATGTTGATCCTGCCAGTATTTCCCATGACGGGCTCCGCGTTCCGCTGCCGGAGGACTGCGGCGGGAAGCGGCTTCGCATTGTCACCTACGGACCCTCCGGCGATGGCCTTCGCCAGCCGGTACTGCCCTCGCTGGTGGGACGCTTTTCCGACGCCGTGGTACAGACCTCCGGCGTCGTCTGGCCCATGGCGGCAGTCACGGCGCAGCTTTTGCTGGCGATCTGTCTGCTACTGGTGCTGCTGCTTGGCGCACACGATGGCGAGTTTCTCTGGAAGCTGCTGCCTCTGATCGGCTATTTCCTGCTGGCGGCGGCAGCCGGGGTCTGTCATACCTATCTCGAAATTTCGGCCGGGCTGAATGCTGACGCCGGGCTTCTGAACTGGGTCTACCTGATCTATATGGATCTTCTTTACTGCTATCTGGCCGCGGCGCTGCACGGCTGGAAGCGGTGGGTGCTGCTCTCCGGTGCGCTGCTCCATATCCTGCTTTCTGCGCTGTGGAGCTTCGCGGCGCTGCCGCTGCTCGCCAGTGCAGCGGGAGACTGGCTCGGCACCACCCTGTTTCTTCTGGCAGCGGCGCTGCTTCTGTTCTCCCATGAGCAGCCGCTGCGCCGAACGAGCCTGTTTCTCTGCGCGGTGGCGGGCGGTTTATTTGCGTTCTGGGGCGTGACCCGATTCAGCGGAAGCGGGATCTTTTATCCACTGACCAACCCGGTGACCACGCTGCTGGCGGGGTATCCCCATGCATTTTACGCGATTCTGTGCGGCTTTGCCGGTGCGCTGTGCGCCGTGCAGGTGGTGACGGGCTTTGTGCGCGAAACACTGCTTCGCCAGCGCCGGATGCAGGCGATCAAAAGCAGCAGCCAGGCAACGCAGGAAAAGTATGAGCAGGCACAGGAGACAGTCCGGCGGACGGCGGCATTCCGCCATGAGTGGAAGAACCATATCGCCGCCCTGCACCTTTTGGCGCAAAAGTCGGATCAAGCCGGTCTTTTGGACTATCTGAACCGGCTGGATGGACAATTGGAACAGCTCTTCCCAAAGGTTTATACGGTCAATCCGACGGTCAACACGATCCTCCAGCGCTTCGCGGCCCAGGCAGACAGGTATGGCGTTTCTTTCCATGTCAACGCCATGCTGCCGGAAACGCTGCCCATTGAGGAGGTGGATCTGTGCGGCTTTCTGTTTAACCTGCTGGACAACGCCGTGGAGGCCGCCGCCAAAACGGAACACAGCGAGATCGTCTGTTCCCTGCAGATCCGCCAGCAGTATCTGGCCATCCGATGTGAAAACACCTACAATGGGGTGCTGCAAACAGATGAAAACGGACAGCTATGCACCACAAAGCAGGATGCCGGCAGCCACGGCTTCGGCCTTTTGCAGATGCGAACCATCGCCGAGAAGTACGGCAGCGTACTGGCTGTCAGCTATGATGACACCCGCTTCACCGTGATGACGGCTCTGAAGCTGCTGCCCGAAAAAGAGTCCCCCATAAGCTCTCTGTAAACACAAAATGCGGCGTCTCCCATCGGGAGACGCCGCATTCTCTTTATCCAAATGGCCTTGCCCTTACTTCAGTTTTGATTGAGATACCGGACGAACTGGTCCTGAAACTGCTCCATATAGCGCCGTCCGATGCTTAGATCTCTTCCATCTGTCAGGTATATTGTCCGGCTGCTGACCCTGCGGATATGGAAGAGGTTTACGATGAAGCTGTTGTGACAGCGGCAGAAGCGATCCTTCGGCAGATACTCCTGCATCTGGCTCAGCGGGCAGAGAATGAATTGTTCGCCATGTGTTGTGTGGAGTACGCTGCCGTGATCCCGGCTTTCAGCGCAGAGGATATCCTCTGCCGGCAGGACAAAGGTCCTGCCGGCCACCCGGAAGGTTACGGTGCGGGGCTGATGATATAACCGCAAATCCGTTTTGATCGCTTGCTCCAGATCTTCCCGGGAAACCGGCTTGAGCAGGTACTGGATGGGGCGGACGCTGTAGCCGTCCTTGAGAAACTCCGTGGAACCGGTGATAAACAGGATGCTGGTCCTGTCGTCCCGCTCCCGCAGCCCCTGCGCCAGCTTCATGCCGGTCTTGCCGTCCATCAGAATATCCAGACAAAGCAGTGAGAACTCCGCACCCGCTGAAAAAGCTGCCTCCAGTTCCTCGGCTGAAGAATAGGGCGTGACCGTATGCTCTACCTGCAGCTCCGACAGGATCGCCGCGCACTGTGCGCACAAGTCCTCACGGAGATTTTTCTCGTCTTCACAAACCGCCACCCGATACATCCTGCTCACCACCCTTTCCTTAACGCTCATTATAGCGGATGGCATAGAAATTTGCAATGCCGCTGCGTTCCGCCGCCGCACCGCCTTCGGGGTTGAGTTTGCTAAGCACCTATTTATAAATTAAATGTTATTTCCATTACAATCCCGGTTCTATAAAATGCACGGCAGAAGTTTCCCAATATTTTTTAGACACGACTTTCATTACCGTCGAGATTTAGCTGATACATTCGGAATATGACCGGAAAATCTTTTGGATACCATTGTTCTTCGTAAGAATATTGATATTTCATTCCCACATTCCGCATGACGCCGCCGCTTCGAGGATGGATTTATGTATAATTTAGGGGCGAAAAGCAAGGATTATTTCTTCTGTAAGCAGTTTCAGAAAATACAGGCATAAACGGGCGCGGACAGGCCACGGATGCCCTCAAAATATGGCACGTCCACTTCCGTTGCGTTCCCAATGTGATAGGTTTCACCCGCGGAACGGGCAAGAAGATATTGCCGCGTGCCCCAGGCATTGCTGTCACGATAGATGCAGATCAGCAGCG
>ENA-ORTG01001888-ORTG01001888.1-human-gut-metagenome-genome-assembly--contig:-NODE-1888-length-18176-cov-8.721649_pt1 | contig 18176 bp, 17 predicted proteins | sample MGYA00241906_ERZ509176 | MGnify/ENA primary metagenome ERZ509176 (study PRJEB26280, sample SAMEA2338811) | human gut metagenome | biome: human gut; feature: human-associated habitat; material: faeces...
GGGATGGTGCGTTAAGTGCCGGACGGATGGGAGGCTGCCGCCGGACGAAGGAGCGCTGCTCCGCGATACCATTCCAGCTTCCACGGCAAGATTTTATGTATCTATCATGGTGATACCTCCCATCCCAGTGATAAGGAGGTATTTTTATGCACAAAAACGAGTTCGTATGCACACAAACACCCGCTTTCGACGTCTACGCCCTGTCCGTCTGCGCCCTGCTGACGGCGCTGAGCGTGGTGCTGGCGCGGCTCCTGACGGTGATCCCCAGCGAGGTCAGCCGCTTTTCGCTGGAAGCGGTGCCCATCATCCTGTCGGGTCTGCTGTTCGGAGCAGTTCCCGGCGCGCTGGTGGGCTTTGCCGCCGACCTGATCGGCTGCCTGTTCTCCCCCTTCGGCTACAACCCCATCTTCTGCCTGCCGCCCATCCTGTACGGGCTGTGGGCGGGTTTGCTGCGCCGGTATGTGTGGCGCAGACCCACCGTATGGCGGGTGGCGCTGGCGGTGTTCCCCGCCGCCGCGCTGGGCTCCGTCCTGTGGCAGAGCATGGCGCTGGCGCTGGTATACGGCGGCGAGGCCAAAATGCCGTTCTTCCTGACGCGGCTGGCCACCCGCAGCGTGCAGTTCTCCGTCACCGGCTGCATCGACACGGTGCTGGTGTGGCTGCTGGCGCGGCGGAACGCCCTGTCTCCGGTGTTGCGCCGCATAAAAACGAAAGGAAGTGAGCACCGTGACGCTTGAGGACGCGCTCTCCTATATTCACAAGGTTGACTGGCGGGGCAGCATACCGGGTCTGAGCCGCATCGACACGCTGCTGGGCATGCTGGGTCATCCCGGCCGAGCTGTAAAGTATATTCACATTACAGGTACCAACGGAAAAGGCAGCACCTGCGCGATGCTGGCCGCTATCCTGCGGCAGGCCGGGTACAAGACCGGTCTGTACACCTCCCCCTACATCTTTCGCTTCAACGAGCGGATGCAGATCAACGGCACGCCCATTTCTGACGACGCGCTGTGCGCGCTGGTAGAGGAATTACAGCCGCTGGCGGACAGCATGGCCGACCATCCAACGGAATTCGAGCTGGTAACGGCCATGGCACTCACATGGTTCGCGCGGGAAAGGTGCGACATCGTGGTGTGCGAGGTGGGCATGGGCGGCGAATTCGACGCCACCAACGTGATCCCCTCCCCGGAGGCGGCGGTGCTCACCAACATCGGTCTGGATCACACAGCGGTGCTGGGCGATACGGTAGAGCAGATCGCCGCCACCAAGTCCGGCATCATCAAGCCCGGCTGCCACGCCGTCCTGTACCCCTGCACCCCGTCTGTACAGGACGTGGTGGCGGCGCGCTGCCGCGCCGCAGGCGCGCCGCTGACCGTGGTGGATTTCGGTGCCATCCAGTCCATCAGCGATTCGCTGGACGGGCAGGTGTTCCATTTCGGCGCATACCGGTCATTGCACCTCCCCCTGCTGGGCGCGCACCAGCTGCGCAACGCAGCGGTGGCTCTCACCGCCGTGGACATCCTGCGGCAGCGGGGCTGGCACATCGGCGATGACGCCGTCCGCCGGGGCTTGGCCTCTGTCACATGGCCGGGTCGGTTCCAGGTGCTGCGCCGCCGCCCCACGGTGATCCTGGACGGCGGGCACAATCCCCAGTGCATGGAGTCGCTGGCGGCGGCCATCCGGGAGTACCTGCCGGGTCAGCCGGTGACGGTGCTCACCGGCGTGCTGGCGGACAAGGACTATGGAAAAATGTACAACCAGCTGGCTCCGCTGGCCGCCCGCTTCATCACCGTAACGCCCCCTAACCCCCGTGCGCTGGATGCCGGAGAGCTGGCCGCCTTCCTGCGGCGATACGGCAAGCCGGTGACTGCCTGCGGCTCCGTTGCCGACGGAGTGCGGCAAATGCTGGCGGACACGCCAAAGGACGGCACAGCCATCTGCTGCGGCTCCCTGTATCTGCTGGGTGACGTGGCGCAGGCGCTGGAAACGATATAAAAAAAGAGACGGCTGCGCCGTCTCTTTTTTTGCTTGTCAGCCCTCGGACTTCTCCACGTGGAAGCCGTAGGTAGTACCCGCCTCCGGCGCCGTGTAGTCCACGCCAGTCATGGCGTACTCCCCGTTCACATAGAACGCCCAGTACGCGCCGTCCTTGTCATAGTCCGCCGTCTCGCCGTTCACGGTCTTGACGTACAGGCCGTAGTCGGAGTCCTCGCCGGCGATCACGCCCAGCTTCAGCAGCGCCGCGCCCACCGTTTCCTCATCGGTGTTGACGGTGAAGGTCACACTCTTGCCGTCGGCACCCTGCACCTCCACGGTGATGGCCGTAGCGCCTGTGCCGATAACGGCGCCATCCGCCACAGGCAGCTCCACCTTGCCATCGTCCTTTGCGTCCTTCTGACCGCAGGCGGCCAGCGCCAGCAGCATGATGACTGCCACCAGCAGCGCCATAAGCTTTTTCACAGTATTCTTCATTTTCCGTCACTCCTTATCACAAATTCCTATCAGCAGGCAGCCGCGCCGCACCGCGACGCGCACCGCCTGTCCTATGAAGTGGTTGCTGACGCCCAGCGGGAAATCCGCCGTCAGCGCCGCGTCCGCCAGCGGATACTGCGCTCCCTGAATGGTCACGCCCTCCGCGTCCGCTCCCAGACAGAACACCGACAAAATGCCGCTCTTTTTCGCCGGAAGCATGATCTCGCCGCCATCGCAGATGGCGGTGAACCGCTCGCCGCTGCCGTACAGCCAGCCGCGCCCGCCGTGGCGGACGATGTAGGCCAGCGTCTGCATATTGGCCAGCGTGTGATCGGTACGCCGCCCGCCCATGCCGCCCAGCAGGTGAAACTCCGTCTCCCCCCGGGCAAAGCCCTCCTTGACGGCGCGGATCATGTCGGTGTCGTCCTTTTCCACCGGCAGCCGGAGAATGTGGTCGAACTCCGGCACCGTGTCCAGCGAGTCGAAATCCGCCACCAGCAGCGACGGCGTAAGGGACAGCTCCCGGCAGACCCGCCAGCCGCCATCGGCGGCGATGACCGTATCCGTATCCCTGACAGGCACCGGCAGCCCATAAAAGCTGCCTGCGCCGATAATAAAGCAGGCCATGATGGTTCCTTTCTGTTCTCAGCATATTCAGCTGACATCGTAACGCAGCTGGGGCGGAAATATACCCGTGCCCGTCGGCGGAGATTTTCGTCCCAGCGATGGCGAAGCCGTGCCGCCATACTTTGTGTATGGCAAGCGGATTCGACGCAGCTGGGGCGGAAATATACCCGACGGGGGTTACATCCACATGGCGAAGAGCCTTAATACCGTCCCCATCACCCTTCTCCACACAGGCCGCTGCGCCATGCGCTCCGGCGTCATCAGTGCAGAGCGGGACATGGTGTTGTCCATGTCCTCCAGCAGCGCTTCGATGGCGGGCACGCCGTAGAACACCTCGCCGCATTCGAAGTGCAGCTGGAAGCTGCGGTAGTCCATGTTCACCGATCCGGCAAAGCCCACCTCCCGGTCAGCCAGCACGGTTTTTCCGTGTATCAGGCCGGGTGTAAAGGTATATATCTTCACATGGTGCTCCATCAGCTCGGAGAAGTAGCTCTCCGCCACCAGATAGGCAAACTTGTGGTCGGGGATGCCGGGCATGATGAGGCGCACGTCCACGCCGCTGTCGGCGGCCAGGCAGAGCGCCTTGAGCATGGGCTCGTCAATGGCCAGATAGGGCGTGGTGATATACACGGTGTGCCGCGCCCGGCTGATGAGCTGCAAAAACAGATCCTCCGCCGCGTTGTTGGGATTGTCGTCAGGGCCGTCCACCACCGTCTGGCAGAATCCCTGCGCCGCCGGATGGTGCAGCGGGCGGTAGTAGTCGTACTCGTGCTGCACCCCGCCGCCCATGCGCTCCCACATCTGTAAAAACTCCCGGGTCAGACCCCAGGCGCCCTCGCCCTCCAGCCGCACACCGCAATCCTTCCAGTAGCCGAAGCGCTCGATGAGATTGGCGTATTCGTCGGCGATATTGGCGCCTCCGGTATAGGCCACATCGCCGTCCACGCAGGTGATCTTCCGGTGGTCGCGGTAGTTGAAGTACAGGCGGTTGACATAGTGGTGGACGGGGTTGAATACCTTCACCTCCACGCCGGCGTCCTGCAGCTCCTCCACCTTCTCGTTGGGCATACGCATCATGCTGCCGAAGTCGTCGAAAATGAGCTTGACCTCCACCCCCTGCCGGCTCTTGCGGCAGAGGATCTCCGACAGGCGATCCCATATCTGCCCCTCGGCCATGATGAAATACTCCACAAAAATGAACCGCTGGGCGGTGTCCAGCACCGTCAGCATATCGTCGAGATACGCCTCGCCGGTGGGAAGATAGTGCATCTGCGTGTTCCGGTACAGGGGAAACCCCTTTTTATCGAGGTAAGCGGCCACAGGATACCACTGGGGTGCGGTCTGCCGCAGCTTCTCCAGATTGGTGCGGGCGAGCTCCTGCTGCGCCAGCGGCTCCTCGATGGGCACCGGCTTCCTCAGGCTCAGGCGCTTGGACGGCCGGTCGCCGTTCCACAGCAGGTAGAGGATCAGACCCACCACCGGCACAAAGAGTATCAGAATGATCCAGCCCAGCTTGTAGCTGGTGGCTCCGGGGCGCGCCCATATCCGCATGGCCACCACACCCGCCAGCAGCTGCAGCGCGGTGTAGGCCAGCGCCATGCGCTGCTTCAGAAGGTCGCTTAGGCCGACCACCAGCGCGATCTGCGCCAGCAGCAGCACCGCCACCATCACTAACCGCAGGGCGGCGGATATACGGCGCTCTGTTCTCTGCTGTACCTTCGGCTTTCTCACGGGGGTTCCTCCTCTCCTCGGCGGTTCTATTGCTGATTTTCTTTCTGATTACATCTGGGATGTGCGCAGCAGGCACTGCTGGATGTCCCACAGCTTGTCGGACAGATCCACATAGTACTTGTGGGGATAGTCGAAGCGCTTCACCTCGTCCCACAGCGTGTCCACCTGCTGGGCGCAGTAGGCCTTGATCTCCTCCAGCGAGGGGCTGTCGTACACCCTCTTGCCGTCCTTGAAGATGGGCACCAGCAGCTGCCGCGCCTCGAAATTGTACACGCCCTTGCGCTTCCATGTGGCCATGGGGTCGAAGATGGTCAGCCCCTTGGTGTCGTCCACCGTCTCGTCATGCACGGTGATGTAGTCCGCGATGGCCTTGCCGGTGTCGCGCCCGTACAGGCGATACACCTTCTTGAAGTGGGGAATGGTGATCTTCTCCACGTTCTCGCTGACCTTGATCTTGGGGATCACGGTGCCGTCCGGCTCCTCGATGGCCACCAGCTTGTACACGCCGCCGAACACCGGCTCGGACTTGGCGGTGATCATCCGCTCACCTACGCCGAACAGATCGATCTGCGCGCCCTGCAGCAGCATGTCCTGAATGAGGTACTCGTCCAGCGAGTTGGACACGGAGATCTTGCACTCCGTCCAGCCGGCCTCGTCCAGCATCTGGCGCGCCTTGCGGGTCAGATACGCCAGGTCGCCGGAGTCCAGACGGATGCCGCATTTGGTGATGCCCAGCGGCTTGAGCACGTCGTTAAAGGCGCGGATGGCATTGGGAATACCGGATTTCAGCGTGTTGTAGGTATCCACCAGCAGCGTGGCGTTGGTGGGGTATGTCTGGCAGTAGGTCTTGAATGCCTCATATTCGCTGTCGAACATCTGCACCCACGCGTGCGCCATGGTGCCACCGGCGGGCACGCCGTAAATCTCATCGGAGATGGTGCAGGCAGTGCCGGCGCAGCCGCCGATATAGGCGGCGCGTGCGCCCACGATGGCCGCGTCAGCACCCTGCGCCCGGCGGGAGCCGAACTCCAGCACGGTGCGTCCCTTGGCGGCGCGGACGATGCGGTTGGCTTTGGTGGCGATCAGGCTCTGGTGATTGATGGTCAGCAGCGTGAATGTCTCGATCAGCTGGGCTTCGATGGCCGGGGCACGCACCACCACCAGCGGCTCCTTGGGGAATACCGGTGTGCCCTCGGGAATGGCGTAGATATCGCCGGTAAAGCGGAAATTTCGGAGATAGTCCAGAAACTCCTCGCAGAACAGGTTCCGGCTGCGGAGATAAGCGATGTCCTCCTCGGTGAAATGCAGGTTCTCGATGTAGTCGATCAGCTGCTCCAGTCCCGCTGCAATGGCGAAGCCGCCGCCGTCAGGCACCTTGCGGAAGAACACGTCGAAATAGGTGATGCGATCCTTGCAGCCGGCCTCGAAGTAGCCGTTGCCCATGGTCAGCTCATAGAAGTCACAGAGCATGGTCATGTTCAGCTTTTCCTGAGTTTTCATTCGTATACCTCAAATCGGTCTTTGCGCGCGGCGCAAAGTGTAGTATTTTATATTATACCCCCTGCGGCCGCACAATGCAATCAAAACCTCCGTCTCAGGCCGCTTGGCATAAGAAAACATACGCCGCAAAAGGCGCGAAGCGGTTTTATGAAAGCATATTTGAGCTGAGACCGGCTGCAAAAAAAACGCCCGCATGCGGGCGTTTTTTCGGTCGGTCACAGCCGGATAGGCACAGGCAGAACCGTGTGTTTTCTTGTGCCAGGCGGTCTTTATTCAGTCGGAGGTCTTGATACCGCACAGTGCGCTGATGGCCGCCAGCAGCTCTGTCTTGCCCGTCCCTTTTTCCGCGGAGAAGGGGATCAACAGCGCCTCCTCCGGCAGCGTCAGCGTCTGCCGGATCAGCGCCAGATTGGGCTCGATCTCGCTTTTCTTCAGCTTATCCAGCTTGTTGGCCACCACGATCACCGGGCATCCGGTGCCCTTGAACCAGTCGCACATGGTCACATCGTCGGCGGTGGGCTTGTGCCGCGCGTCCACGATCAGCACGCCCAGCGTAATAAGCCCCTCCTCCGCAAAGTACCGCTCCATCAGCCGTCCCCAGCGGTCACGCTCCTCCTTGGACACCTTGGCGTAGCCGTAGCCGGGCAGGTCGGTGAAATAGATCTTATCGTCGATGCGGAAGTAGTTGATCTGGCTGGTCTTGCCGGGGGTGGCGCCCACGCGGGCAAAGTTCTTCCGCCCCAGCAGCCGGTTGATAACGGAGGATTTGCCCACGTTGCTGCGCCCGGCAAACGTCACCTGCGGGCGGCCGTCGCGGATAAAGGTTTCCGCTTTAACAGACGATAGAACAAACTCCGCTTTATTAAAGTTGATCGCCATGGCGCACCTCCTGCATGACCGGACTGCCTATCACCGCCAGATGCTCCACCGCCGCCTCCTTCTTGGGCAGCGTCAGCGCGTGGGCGAACACGGCGTCCACCGTCTCCGCCGTTACGAACCGCAGCGCGGCGCGGACAGCGGGATCGATGTCGGCCAGATCCTTCTCGTTTTCCTTGGGAATAATGACGGTGGTGATACCGTTTCGCTTGGCGGCCATGGTTTTCTCCCGCAGGCCGCCGATGGGCAGCACCCTGCCCCGCAGCGTCACCTCGCCGGTCATGGCCACGTCGTGCCGCACGGCGCGCCCCGTCAGAGCCGACAGCATGGCCGTGGTGATGGCGATGCCCGCCGAGGGGCCGTCCTTGGGCACGGCGCCCTCCGGGAAGTGGACGTGGATATCCTTCGTCTTGTAGAAGTCCGGTGCGATGCCCAGCTCCCTGGCGCGGCTGCGCAGGCAGGTGTACGCCGCCTTCACGGACTCCTGCATCACCTGACCCAGATTGCCCGTCAGCTCCAGCTTACCGGTGCCGTCCATGACACCGGCCTCCACCTCCAGCAGCTCGCCGCCCACCTCTGTCCACGCAAGGCCGTTGACCACGCCGATCTGGTCGGTCTTGCTGCGGGTGTCCTCGCCGTAGGGCGGCGTGTCCAGAAAGTCTTTCAGCTCCTTCGCTGTAACGTCTATCCGCTTTACATCCGTCTGCACCAGACGCATGGCGGCTCTCCGGCACAGCTTGCCCAGCTGCCGCTCCAGCGTCCGCACGCCGGACTCGCGGGTATAGTCGGTGATGATGCGCCGCAGGGCATCGTCGTCCAGCCGCAGCTGTCCCCGGCGCAGCCCGTTTTCCTTCATCTGCTTGGGCAGCAGGTGCTCCCGGGCGATGTGCAGCTTTTCCTCGTCGGTATAGCTGCCCAGCTCGATGACCTCCATGCGATCCAGAAGCGGCCGGGGAATGGTGGACGTGGTGTTGGCCGTGGTGATGAACATCACACGGCTGAGATCCACCGGCACCTCCACGAAATGATCCCGGAACGCGCCGTTCTGCTCGCTGTCCAGCACCTCCAGCAACGCGGCGGCGGGGTCTCCCCGCATGTCGCTGGCCAGCTTGTCGATCTCATCCAGCACCAGCAGCGGGTTCATGGTGCCCGCTCTGCCCAGCGCCTCGATAATGCGCCCCGGCATGGCGCCGATATATGTTTTCCGGTGTCCCCGGATGTCCGCCTCGTCACGCACACCGCCCAGACTGAGCCGCGCGCACTTGCGGTTCATAGCCCGCGCCACGGACATGGCCACGGAGGTCTTGCCCACGCCGGGAGGCCCCACCAGACACAGGATCTTCCCCTTGGCGTCCGGATTCAGCTGCCGCACGGCGATGAACTCCAGCACCCGTTCCTTCACCTTGTCCAGCCCGTAGTGCTCCTTGTCCAGTATTTTCCGCGCCTGCGCCACGTCCGCCCGCTCACGGGTGGACTTGTTCCACGGCAACTCCAGGCACACGTCCAGATAGTTCCGTATCACCGACGCCTCGGCGCTGCCGAAGGGCTGCTTGGCCAGCCGCTCCACCTCTTTTGTCAGCTTTTTATGTACCTCGTCCGGCAGGTGCGCAGCCTCGATCCGGGCGGTATATTCCTCTATTTCCTCGTCGCCGTCGTCGCCCAGCTCGTGCTGCAGGACCTTCACCTGCTCCCGCAGGATCATGTCCTTCTGCACCTGCGCCACGCGCATACGAACCTTCTGTTCCATCTCGGATTCCAGTGAGAGCACGTCCACCTCGTGGGTCAGGATGTCGTTGACGATCCGCAGCCGCTTATCCGGGTGCAGCTCCTCCAGCACCCGCTGGCGATCCTGATGCCGCAGGTTGATGTTCTGGGTAATAAGATCGGCCAGCCGGCCGGTGTCGCCGCAATCCAGCACCGCCGCAGAGAAATCGTCGCTGATGCTGCTGCCCACCAGCTCCCGGTACTCTCCGAACAGCACGTAGGTGCGCCGTATCAGCGCCTCGCTGCGGGCGGTATGGCGGCTCTCCGTCTCCGGCAGCAGCTCCGCCTGCGCCTGCAAAAACGGTTTCTTCTGCCACAGGCGATGCAGCCGCGCCCGGCACTCGCCCTCCACGATGACACGCACCGTGGTGTCGGATGTCTTGATGATCTGCAAAATGTGGCACACCGTGCCGATGGTGTACAGCTCCTCCTCTCCCGGCTCCGCCGTGGAGAGCTCACGCTGGGTGACGGCCAGCAGCCGCCGGTCGTTTTCCATGGCGTTGTCCAGCGCGAAAATGGAAATATCCCGTTCCGCGTCAAAGGACATGGTCTGGCCGGGGAAGGCCGTCAGCCCCCGCAGCGCCAGCACCGGCATATTCCGGGTGATCGTTTCCATATATGTCTCCTTTCTCCCGCCGGGCTTGGGCGGGCGTTGGGAAAAAGGGAGAGGCGGCGCCTCTCCCCTCTTGAGTCTTGAGTCTCGTTAAGACGCCGGGGCAGCGGGCTTGTCCGCTGTGCCGGTCTTGAATTTGGCGCGCTGCGCCACCTTTTCCGGGTCGTGCAGCACCGTAGGCTCGGCCTCGCCGTCCACGCACGCCTTTGTGATGGTCACATCGGTGATGGTGGGGTCGGAGGGCACATCGTACATGACCTTGGTCAGCAGTCCCTCCATCACCGCCCGCAGACCGCGCGCGCCGATGTTCCGTGCCAGCGCGGTGTCCGCCACCGCCTCCAGCGCATCCTGATCGAAATGCAGCTCCACGCCGTCGTAGCTCAGCAGCTTCTGATACTGCTTCACCAACGCGTTCTTCGGCTCGGTGAGAATGCGCACCAGATCCTCGCGGGTCAGTCCCTGCAGGGCGGTGATCACCGGCATACGTCCCACCAGCTCGGGGATGATGCCGAACTTCAGCAGATCGTGGGGCTGCACCTGCTGGAACAGCTCACCGGTGCTGCGCTCCTTCCGGCTCTGCACCGTGTTCTCGAAGCCCATGCTCCGCTTGCCCACGCGATCCTCGATGATCTTCTCCAGCCCATCGAAGGCGCCGCCGCAGATAAACAGGATGTTGCTGGTGTCCAGCTGGATGAACTCCTGATGGGGGTGCTTGCGCCCGCCCTGAGGCGGCACGTTGGCCACGGTGCCCTCCAGGATCTTCAGCAGCGCCTGCTGCACACCCTCGCCGGACACATCGCGGGTGATGGACGTATTCTCGCTCTTGCGGGCGATCTTGTCGATCTCATCCACATAGATAATGCCCCGCTCCGCCAGCTCCACGTCGAAATCCGCCGCCTGCAGAAGCCGCAGCAGAATATTCTCCACGTCGTCGCCCACATAACCGGCCTCGGTGAGGGTGGTGGCGTCCGCGATGGCGAAGGGCACCTTCAGCACCCGCGCCAGCGTCTGGGCAAACAGCGTCTTGCCGGAGCCGGTGGGCCCGATCATCAGAATGTTGCTCTTCTGCAGCTCCACGTCCTCGTCGCCGCCGAAGTAAATTCGCTTGTAATGGTTGTATACGGCCACGGACAGCGCCACTTTCGCGGCCTCCTGTCCGATCACATACTGATCCAGCACCTCGTGTATCTCACGGGGCGTGGGCAGGTCGTTCATGTCCTTGATGCCGTCCTCCGCCGCAGCGGAGTACCCGTCATCCAGAATGGACATGCACAGCTGCACGCACTCGTCGCAGATCCGCACGCCGGGACCCTGGATCATGCGGTGTACCTGACTCTCCGGCTTGCCGCAGAACGAGCAGCGCAGCGTCTTTTTATCGTCTGCCATTTATGTTACCTCTTATAGATGACTTTATCCACCAGCCCGTATTCCCGGGCTTCCTCCGCGATCATCCAGTTGTCGCGCTCGGAATCGCTCTTGATCTGCTCCGGCGTCTTGCCGGTGTTCTCCGCCATGATCCGGTTCAGGCGCTGCTTGATCTTCAGGAAATGCTCCACGTCGATCTCCATATCCGTCACCTTGCCCTGGGTACCGGCGGAGGGCTGGTGGATCATGATCTCCGCGTTGGGCAGCGCGATGCGCTTGCCCTTGGTGCCGCTGGACAGCAGAAACGCGCCCATGCTGGCCGCCATACCGATGCAGATGGTGGACACGTCACACTTGATGTACTGCATGGTGTCATAGATAGCCATTCCCGCGGTCACACTGCCGCCGGGGCTGTTGATATACATCTGAATGTCCTTGTCGGGATCCTGCGCCTCCAGATAAAGGAGCTGCGCCACCACAAGGCTGGCGGTGGTATCATTCACCTCTTCGCCAAGGAATACGATACGGTCATTGAGCAGCCGGGAAAAGATGTCGTAGGAACGCTCGCCGCGGTTCGTCTGCTCCACAACGTAAGGAACTAAGCTCATAAAAATACCTCCTGCAAAAGATAGATGCCTGATTATACCCACCTGTGCATGGTTTTCATAATAGCCCGCGGCGGCGGGGCAAATATCTCGCCCCGCCGCGCCGGCCTTCTCTCTCCTGAAGCCGCGTTACTCCGCGTCCTTCTTGGTGCTCTTCTTCGCCGTCTTCTTGGCGGGCTTCTCCTCGCCCTCGGCCTCCTCCGCCTTGTCAGCGGACTTCTTGGCGGCCTTCTTCGCGGGCTTCTTCTCCACGATCTCGCCCTCGGCCTCCAGCTCGGCCTTCTCCTCGGCGGGCGCCACGGCCTTGGCGCTGTCGGCCACCACCTTGATGACCTTCTCGCGGATGACCTGCTCCTTCACTTCCTCGGGGCGCAGGTACTTCTTCACGGTGTCCAGATCCATGCCGTACTTGTCCGCCACGTTCTTCATCTCGGCTTCCACCTCGTCGTCAGTGGCGTCCAGCTTTTCGGCGTCGATAATGGCGCGGACGGCCAGATCCATCTTCACCTGCTGCTCGGCGGGGCCGTAGGCCTGCTTGGTGAAGTCGGCCTCGGTGGTGTTGGTCATCTTCAGATACTGGTCAAAGGGGATACCCTGAGAGGCCAGCTGCTGCTTGAAGCCCTCGGTCATCTGGGCGGCCTGCAGCTCCACCATCTCGGTGGGGATCTCGGCCTCGATGCTCTCGGCGACCTTGGCCATCAGCACGTCCTCAAAGGCGCGCTGGGCGGCCTCGGTGCGCTCGGTGGTCAGCTTCTTCTTGATATCGGCCTTCAGATCCTTCAGCGTGTCGAACTCGGACACATCCTTGGCAAATTCGTCATCCATGGCGGGGACTTCCTTCACCTTGACCTCGTTGACCTTCACATGGAACACCACGGGCTTGCCCGCCAGCTCAGGGGTGTAGTTCTCCGGGAACGTGATGTCGATATCCTTCTCCTCGCCGGCCTTCATGCCGATGAGCTGATCCTCGAAGCCGGGGACGAAGCTGCCGGAGCCGATCTCCAGATCGAAGTTCTCGCCCTTGCCGCCGTCGAAGGGCACGCCGTTGTCGAAGCCCTCGAAGTCGATGTCGGCGGTGTCGCCCTTCTTCACGGCGCGCTCCACGGACACCAGACGGCTGTTGCGGTCGGCCATCTCCTTCAGGCGGGCGGTCACGTCAGCAGCGGTCACCTTGACCTCCGCCTTGGGCGCCTCAAGTCCCTTATACTGACCCAGCTTCACCTCGGGATACACGGCCACGGTGCACTTGAACACCACGCCGTCCTTGGTGCAGCTCTCCAGCTCCACCTCGGGATAACCCACGACGTTCAGCTCTTTCTCCTTTACGGCGTCCTCATAGGCGTCCGGCAGGAGGATATTGACGGCTTCCTCATAGAACACTTCCGCGCCGTACATCTTCTCGATGATCTTGCGGGGAGCCTTGCCCACACGGAAGCCGGGTACGTTGATCTTACCGCGCATCTTCAGATACGCCTTGTTGACGGCGGCCTCGAACTCCTCGGCGCTCGTCTCGATGGTCAGTGCGACCCTGCTCTTTTCCAGTTTCTCGCAGCTTTTCACAGTCATTTGTTATTTCCTCCGTTCCGCACCGGCCTTTGTATCGCTACCAACACCAATGCAATATAGTATGATAACAGAATTCGATAGGAATTTCCACTGTTATTTTTCGTTTTTACCACTTTTTTTCACACGTTTTCCCTGTATGCCCCGGCGCGAATGTCAATCGCGCACCTTCACCGGGAGAAAGTTCAGATAATCGCCCGCCACAAGGTGAAAATCGGTGTTGTAGTGCATCCCCTCCAGCGCCCGCTTCTGCGCCGCGCCGTGCAGATGGCCGAAATAGCACTCCCCCACACCGTACCGCTGCAAAAGGCGCAGTATCTCCGGGCACTCGTAGCCCTGGTACAGCGGCGGATAGTGCAGGAAGCATATCTTTTCCGCGTCCCCCGCCGCCTTCAGGGAGGTTTCCAGCCGTCCGGCCTCCCGCGCCAGCATCTTACCGTTGTGCGTCCCCTCGTTGTCCAGCTCATAGAACCAGCCCCGTGTGCCGCACAGCGCCGTTCCGTTGTAAAACAGGCAGTTGTTGTGGAGTATTTCAATGGAATCCAGCCCATTTTCTGCGAAAAACCGCTGCATTTTCGACGCGGTGTTCCACCAGTAATCGTGGTTGCCCTTCAGGATGATCTTGCGTCCCGGCAGGGCGTGGATGAACCGAAAATCAAGGAGTGACTCCTCCAGGCTCATGCCCCAGCTCAGGTCGCCGCACAGCACCGTCGTATCGTCCTCCGTCAGCGCAGAGAAGCCAAGGCGGATCTTCTCCACATAATTCTGCCATCTGTCGCCGAATATGTCCATGGGCTTGTTGCTGCCCAGCGACAGGTGCAGATCCCCGATGGTATACAGTGCCATGCGTTCACCTCCTTTTATTGCATCACATGTAATGCAATTTCACTTTACAGTATGCGTCGCCAGTTGTTCCAGAAAATATCCTCCAGCAGCGTCTGGGGATACCCTCTTTCCTCCAGCGCCTGATAGAGCTTCGCCACGTCCTGCACGCCGCTGAACCCGGCGGCCAGCGCTTCGCAGCCGTCCAGATCGCCGCCCAGCGCCACCGTCTTTTCCCCGTCCAGCGACAGGAACCGCTCGATGTGCGCGATCAGCTGCTCCATGCTGTCGCCGCCCACAAAGTCCGCATACAGGTTGATGCCCACCACGCCGCCGGTGTCCCGGATGGCGCGGAACATATCGTCCGTCAGGTTGCGCCGGTGGGGGCAAATGGCTCTTGCGTTGGAATGGGAGGCCACTACGGGCCGCTTCGCCCGGCGCAGCACGTCCCAGAACCCCGCGTCGGAGATGTGGGAGACATCGGTGTGTATACCCAGCTCCTCCATCCGCGCCACAAACTCCACGCCCCTGGCCGACAGGCCGCGCTCCGGCTCCTGCGCGCAGGTGCCGCACAGAGCGTTGGCGTTGTTCCACACCGGGTTCAGCAGCCGCACGCCCCATGAAGCCGCCGTCTCCAGATGCGCCATGTCGCAGTCCAGCAGATCGGCGCCCTCGATGCTCAGCAGCGCGGCGGTCTTGTGTTGGGCAGCGGCAGCGTCCACCTCCGCTCCGGTTCTGCAAAGAGCCATCACATCGGCATTTTCCGCCGCCTGCGCGCAAAACCAGTCGTGCATCTGGCACAGCTTCGTCCACGCGGTGCCCTCCGGCAGCTCCCTCACGTTGTCGAACAGGGCAAAAAACTGGGCGCGCCGCCCATACCGCTGTCCCCGCATGAGGTCAACGTGGCCACTGTTCTCCCGCAGGCTGCGCCCCTTGCCCATGCACTCGTATATCGTATCGCAATGTCCGTCAAAATAGGGTATATTTCGAATTTCTGTCACAACCATCGGCCTTTCCTTCAAAGAAATGCAGGCTTTTCGCCCTCACTGAAACGCATCCTCCAGATACTCGATGCGCACGCCGTTCTTATCCCCCGGCTTTTCCGCGTAGACCTCGGCCACGTCGAACCGGGCGGGGCAATCCAGATCGTGCGCCGCCAGATAGAACAGCGCCGTCTTTTTGATGCGCCGCTGCTTCGCGCCCGTCACATACTCCCGCGGCAGCCCCATCTGCAAATTGGTGCGGGTCTTGACCTCCACAAAGCAGAGAATGTCCCCGTCCCACGCGATCAGATCGATCTCACCGAAGCGGCATTGGTACCCGTGCGCCGCCAGCTTATAGCCGTGCTTTTGCAGGTATTCCGCCGCCAGCGCCTCGCCCCATGTTCCCTCTGCCCGGCTCATTACCGCGACCTCCCCTTCGTTCCGCGTCCGCTGCCCGTCACTTCTTCCGCGCAAACCAGCTTTTCAGAAAGCTGATGCGGTGCTCCGGGCAGACGCCGTACTGATCCAGCATCTCGTAGTGCAGCTTGGTTCCGTAGCCCTTGTGCCTTGCAAATTGATATTCCGGATACTGCTTGTCCAATACATCGCAGACGTACCGATCCCGGCTGACCTTGGCCAGAATAGACGCGGCGGCGATAGAGGCCGACAGCGCGTCGCCGTCCACGATGCACCGGTGGGGCGTCACGATGGCCGCCGTGCGGCCGTGATCCCGATTCCCGTCGATCAGCGCCAGCTCCGGGCGAACGGACAGGCCGTCAATGGCCAGCTGCATGGCCTTCATGCGGGCGGAGAGAATGTCCGTCTCGTCGATCTCCCGCGCGGAGACGGATGCCACCGCCCACGCCACGGCCTGCTGCTGTATCAGGGGGAACAGCGCCTCCCTCTTCTTCTCCGTCAGCTTTTTCGAGTCGTTCAGGCCGGGCAGGTCAAACCGCTCCGGCAGGATGACGGCGGCGGCGTAGAGCGGCCCCATGAGGGGACCCGCGCCGGCCTCATCCACGCCGCAGACCAGCGCAAAGCCCTGCTCATGCGCCTGCTGTTCGTAAATCATGCTCTCCATCGTCAGTTCTCCACCGTCTCCAGTGTAAAGCGTCCCAGCTTGCCGGCGCGGAACTCATCCAGCAGGATGCGCGCCATGCGCTCGGTGTCCACCTGCGCGCCGCGCATGAGGAACCCGCGCTTGCGCCCGGCCTTTTCCAGCAGCTCGTAGCCGGTGTCGCCCGGCTCCACCTCTATTTTATACCGCTCGGTAAGCGTGTCGGCGTAGTGGGCGGCCAGATAGTCCATAAGGTAGCAGGCCAGCTCCTCGATGTCCAGCACGTCGTCCTTGACGGCACCTGTAAAGGCAAGGCGCTTGCCAACCTCCGGGTCATCGAACTTCGGCCAGAGGATGCCGGGGGTGTCCAGCAGCTCCAGCGCGGCGTCCACCGGTACCCACTGCTTGGAGCGGGTCACGCCGGGGCGATCCTCGGCGCGGGCGGTCTTGCGGTGGGCGACCTTGTTGATGAAGGTGGACTTCCCCACGTTGGGAACGCCCAGCACCATAACGCGCACCACCTTGCCTACCTGCCCCTTGGCAGCGGCGGCGGCCAGCTTGTCCCGCAGCAGCTCCCGGACGGCGGCGGAGAATTTCTCCGTGCCCACGCCGTTTTTGGCGTTGGCCTCCAATACGGCGAAGCCCTGCCCGCGGAAGTACTGCGTCCACCGGCGGGTCTGCACCGGGTCGGCCTGATCCGCGCGGTTGAGGACGATGAGCCGCGGCTTGCCCGCGGTCAGCTCGTCCACGTCCGGGTTGCGGGAGGACAGGGGGATGCGGGCGTCCACGATCTCGCAGACGGCGTCCATATTCTTGATCTCGGCGGATATCATCCGCTTGGTTTTGGTCATATGACCGGGGAACCAACTCAGGTTTTCGATCTGCATAGCTTCACCTCAGACGCATTATGGAGCAAGTATATCACACACGCCGCAAAAAGAAAAGCACCCACTTTCCGGTGGATGCTCTCTTTTTTGATCGATGCTTACAGCTTCTCGCGGATCTTGGCGGCCTTGCCGACACGGTCACGCAGGTAGTACAGCTTAGCGCGGCGGACATAGCCGTGACGCACAGTCTCGATCTTCTCGATGGAAGGAGAGTGGACGGGGAAAACCTTCTCCACGCCGACACCGTAGGACAGGCGGCGGACGGTGATCGTCTCCTCGATGCCGCCATGCTTCTTGGCAATGACGGTGCCCTCGAAGACCTGCACACGCTCACGGGCGCCTTCCTTCACCTTCACGTGGACGCGCACAGTGTCGCCCACCAGGATCTGGGGTACTTCCTTCAGCTGCTTTTCGCTCAGTGCTTTGATGAGATCCATGGATATTTCCTCCTAAATTATAGGTGTTCATGCCGCCATTTCGCGGTATCCGCGCACATTCCGGGACACCGGCGGCAGAGGACCACCCTTTTCACGCCATGATAGAATACCATACGCCGCCGGAAAATGCAAGATAAATTTGCACTTTTATGTCGAAAGCGCAAGAATTTCTTGCGCTTTCTTCGGCGGATTACTTCTCTTTGGCATACAGACTCTCTTCATGCTGCATCTGGAGCTTCTTCAGCCGATGCTGCAAATTCTGCCGCGTGATCCCCATCGCTTTTGCCGTGCGAGAAATATTCCCGTCATTTTCTGCCAGCACACGGCGCAGGAAGTCGCGTCCCGCCTCCGCCATAGCGTCCTCCATGGTCTGGGCAGACTTGACGGCGGTGGAAGGCGTCACCTGTCCCGTAGCGTCCAGAATATGCTCGGGAATATATGCCGGGGTGATCAGATCTTCCTCCTCCGGAATGATGTTCATGGCGTATTCCAGCGCATGCTGCAATTCCCGGACATTTCCCGGCCAGTCATACAACTGGAAAAGGGTGAGGGTTTCCGGTGCCAATGTGCGTACATTTTTGAGGAGCTTTCGATTGTTTTCCGTGATAAACGCCTTTGACAAGGGCAGGATATCTGACTTTCTGTCCCGGAGTGCCGGAATGGTAATGTTTATCACACCAAGACGGTAATAAAGGTCCTTGCGCAGAAGCCCTTTTTCAATGGCTTCCAGCGGCGGGATATTGATGTTGGAAAGGAGCCGCACATTCACATGGATCTGTGTATTGCCGCCTACCCGTCGGAAAGTACCTTCCTGAATGACGCGCAGAAGCTTCGATTGCAGCGCGATATCCATGGAGTTAATCTCGTCCAGCAG